>Ga0068706_1000117_pt1 | contig 37794 bp, 30 predicted proteins | sample YNPMSBMetaG_FD_65632 | JGI IMG/M metagenome (GOLD analysis project Ga0068706, IMG submission 65632) | Anoxygenic and chlorotrophic microbial mat microbial communities from Yellowstone National Park, USA - YNP MS-B MetaG | ecosystem: Environmental > Aquatic > Thermal springs > Hot (42-90C) >...
TCACAACTGGCAGAGTCCAATGAAAATTTTTCGCTGAGGCACGCAACATCGATGGTCCGCCAATATCAATCATTTCGAGTATTTCAAGCAACTCATTCGCTTTTAGATTTTTTAAGTCACTAAACTTATTTAATGTTTTCTCAAAGGGATATAAATTACAAACAACAAGGTCAATCGATTTTAAGCCAAAAGACTCAAGTTGTTGTAAATGATGTGGTTCATCGAGTCGAGCCAGAATGCCGGCATAAATATTTGGATGCAATGTCTTTACCCTGCCGTCTAAAATTTCAGGGAACTGCGTTAAATCTTGAATATTTCTAACTGGAACATCATTCTCCTCAAGATATTTTCTCGTTCCACCAGTGGAAAAAATTTCAATACCAAGATTTACCAATTCTTTGGAAAATTCTAAAATTCCTGTTTTGTCGAAAACGGAAATAATCGCAGTTCGAATTGGATAATTTCCAGACCCCATTTTAAAACCTTTCTATAAAATATACTTACTTAAGTCTACATTTTCAACTATCTTGTTTAACTTTTCGCGAACCATTTTGACTGTAATAGTGATTTTCTTTTCAGTAATTTTATCCGGGGCATTGAAAAGAAAATCCTCGAGTAAAGTTGTCATAATTGTATGTAACCGTCTTGCACCAATGTTTGTTACCTCCTCGTTCACCTTTGCTGCAATTGAGGCAATTTCGCGAATTGCTTCGGGGTCGAATTCCAATTGAATACCTTCGGTTTCGAGCAGTGCTTTGTATTGCTTAATCAAGGCATTTTCTGGCAATGTCAAGATTTTAACAAAATCGTCTTCGGTTAAACTTTTTAGTTCTACCCGAATTGGGAAACGTCCTTGCAATTCAGGAATTAAATCCGAAGGCTTCGAAACGTGAAAAGCACCAGAGGCGATAAACAAAATATGGTCGGTTCTTACTGTTCCGTAACGAGTGTTAACCGTTGTTCCTTCCACAATTGGAAGCAAATCTCTTTGTACACCTTCTCGGGAAACATCCGGTCCAGCCCCTCTACCTTCGTGGGAAGCAATTTTATCGATTTCATCAATAAATATAATCCCCATTGTTTCGGCTTTTTCAATCGCCTCTTTAACAACGGATTCCATATCTATAAGCTTCTCTGTCTCTTCTTTTAACAATTGATTTCGGGCTTCGGCAACAGTCATTTTTCTCTTAACTCTCTTTTTGGGGAAAAGTTGACTCATCATATCTTGAATAGATGTGCCTATCTCATCCATCCCCAAAGGACCCAGAACTTGAACGGGCGGGACAAGCTCACTCTCTACCTCTACTTCAATGACTTTGGAATCGAAGTAGCCAGAACGATACAGTTGCCGAATTTTTTCAATATTTTCACTTTCTTCTTCGCTTTTGGTATCCAAATCGAACGAAATACTTCGGGATTTGCGCGGGAACAAAATATTGATTATTCTCTCTTCGACAGCACGCTTTGCTTCTTCGACCTTTTCCTGATACTTCTCTTGCTTCACCATTGCAACTGCTCGTTCAACAAGGTCGCGAACCATAGATTCAACATCGCGACCGACATAGCCAACCTCGGTGTACTTTGTTGCTTCAACTTTAACAAACGGAGCATTCACCAACTTTGCAAGTCGGCGCGCAATCTCGGTTTTGCCAACCCCAGTTGGACCAATCATAATTATATTGTTCGGCAGTATTTCCTCGCGCAAGTGGCTCATTACTTTACGCCGCCGCCAGCGATTTCGCAATGCAATTGCTACAATCCGTTTGGCTTCGTCCTGTCCAATTACATATTTGTTTAATTCCTCGACAATATCGCTTGGTGTTAATTCCCATTCGGATTTTTGCTTTTGCTTACTATATACAATCTCCTCGTTTGGATTTGCGCTCATATTCAATCATTATAAAAAAACAAATTTACCAAAATCTATTAGCATAATTGATAAGAATTAAATAATGAACTTTTAGCAATTTTGTATTTTTTCAAATCGTGTATGAAAAAGATTCTTTTTATTTTTGGAACCAGACCCGAAGGAATTAAATTAGCACCATTGATTAACAAATTCAATGAGCAACAGGAGTTTAAAACATTTGTTTGTATAACATCCCAACATCAAGGCTTGTTGCAACAAGTCCTGAATTTTTTCAAAATCGATGTTCATTTCGATTTAAACGTGATGACACATAACCAGAGCCTAAACTATGTTACATCGAAAATAGTAGCCGAGCTCGAAAACATCTTTGCACAAATCGAGCCAAACCTAACATTTGTTCAAGGTGATACGACTTCCTGCTTTGCTGGAGCCCTTTCGTCTTTCTATTCAAAAGTACCAGTGGCACATATTGAAGCTGGATTACGAACCCACGACAAACTTTTTCCCTTCCCCGAAGAAGTAAACAGAATACTCACCGACCACATCGCCGATTATCATTTTGCACCAACAGAGAAAGCTGTGAACAATCTCAAAAGCGAAAACATAGACCCAAACAGAATCTTTATGGTTGGGAATACAGGAATTGACGCACAGAAATATGTTCTTGAAAAAATTCAAGAAAATGAAAAGGAATATTTGTCTTTTTTTAATAAAATCGATTTCTCTAAAAAAATAATTCTTGTTACCTGTCATAGAAGGGAAAATTTTGGCACTCCACTAAAAAACATTTTCGATGCACTAATTGAAATCTCAACTCAATTTGAAGACATAGAAATCATCTATCCCGTGCATCCAAATCCCAATGTGGTTTCGCTTGCATTCTCGGCTCTCAAATCTTCTCGAATTCATCTTTTCGACCCTTTGAATTATCCAACACTTATGTTTGCTTTAAAAAAGTCTTATTTGATATTGACCGACAGCGGTGGAATCCAAGAAGAAGCTCCCTCGTTGGGTAAACCAGTTCTAATTATGAGGGACAAAACAGAAAGACCAGAATGTATTGAGCTCGGCATTGCAAAACTTGTGGGTACAAATACCAAAACCATAGTCCAAAGCATTGCAGAATTGCTTTCGGACAAGCAAAAATATTCGAATATGGCAAGAGTAGCTTTTCCTTTTGGCGAAGGCAATGCAAGCGAAAAAATTGTGCAAATAATAAAAGACTTACACTTTTAAGGCTTCGCCAAATAAATCGTATTCCTTTGCTCTCTTAATCTTAACTTTTATGAAGTCTCCAACACGAATAGATGAATTTTGCGGCGAAATGTAAACCAGATTGTCCACTTCGGGAGCATCAAATTCTGTTCGCCCTAAAAATGTTTTCCCCTGTTTCTGGTCGACAAGGACAAGCAAATCACTACCAATCTTTTCTTTGTTCTTTTTCCAAGAAATTTCTTTTTGTAACTCCATCAAAACATTCCGCCGTCGAATTTTTTCGTCTTCTGGAACGGGGTCACCAAGAGGAAAAGCCGAAGTTCCATCTTCTTGGTAGTAGGTAAAAACGCCAATTCGGTCAAGCTCAAATTTTTCGACAAAATCTAACAAATTTGCAAAATCTTTTTCATCCTCATTTGGAAATCCAACAATAAAAGTAGAGCGAATGATAGCTTCGGGATTTCTAACTCGAATCTTTTCAATCAAATTACGAATGTATTTTTCAGTAGTTCCCCTTCGCATCAATTTCAAAACTTTGTCGGAAATATGTTGTAATGGAATATCGAAATAATTGCATATTTTTTCATTATCCGCAACAAAGTCGAATAATTCATCGGGTAACCCAGCAGGGTAAAGATACATTAAGCGAATCCATCGTATACCATCTATCTTGGTCAATTCCTCGAGCAGGTCGATTAACTTAACCTTGCCGTAAAGGTCAACTCCATAGGCACTTGTGTCCTGCGAAATTAAAATCAACTCTTTAACTCCACGATTTGCAAGATTAACCGCTTCCTGAACAATGTTTTCAATGGGTCGGGAATGTAATTTCCCACGAATGTTTGGGATAGCACAAAAAGAGCACTCTCTGTTGCATCCTTCGCTGATTTTCAAATATGCATAGTGCTTGGGAGTTAGCAAGTAACGTTCGCCCAAAAGTTGATTTTTTAAATCATCATCATTCCCTTTCAAATATCGAATTATTTCTGCCTGTTTTTCGACACCAACAAATAAATCGACTTCAGGGAATTCTTCTTTTAATTCTTTATCGAACCTTTGCACCATACATCCCGATACAATAAGCTTTTGTATCTTCCCGCTCAATTTCAGGTTCACAAGTTCCAAAACAACGCTTAAATTCTCCTCTACCGCAGGCTTGATGAAACCACAGGTATTAACAATACACACCGAGGCATCTTTAAGATTATCAACGACTTGAAACCCGTTGGCTTTTAGTTGTCCAATAAGATTCTCGCTATCGACTACATTTTTTGCACAACCAAGTGTCAATAGTGTTACTTTATCTTTTTGGTTCTTTTTCATAAAATTGCCGTTTTACCAGTTTTTCTCTATTTTTCTTTCCCGACGAGGAAGGAGTTTTGCTTTGATTTCTTTCTGTGTTTTCTTCTCTTCGTTTCGAAGAGCATTCAAAATATTTTCAATATTGGTTTTAGAAATTTGCTGATTCTGCTGCTTTTGGTTTTCTTTCTTCTGGTCTTGCTGTTGTTGATTTTTCTGTTCCTGTTGTTTATTTTGCTGATTACTTGTCTGCGATTGGTTCTGTTGCTTATTCTTCTGCTGATTTTCTTTACTCTGGCTCTGGTTTTGTTGTTCTAAAAGCAACATCCGACGGGCATATTCCAAATTATATTTAGCATCGAAATCACGAGGATTGAGTTTTAAAGCCTTCTTGTAATAATCTATACTTTCTTCATACTTCTTTTCTTTAAGGAATGTATTACCGATATTGTACAATACCTTTGACTCATCGAAAGATGATTTGGCTTTGGGCATTACATCCAAATATTTTTGGCGAGCCTCGTTGAATTTGCTTTGTTTGTACAATGCATTTCCCAGATTATATTTCGCACGATTATCTGCGGAATCCTTTTCGAGTGCTTTTCGATACAAAATTTCAGAATCTTCATATTTCCGCTCTTTGTATTTTGAATTTCCTTTTTGGATTAAATCTTTAGTCGACTGCGAAAAGGATGCACTTATGCCAAAAGCAAACAAAAAAATAATTAAACAAATTCTCATCCCCGTATTGTATTTCGTTGGACAAAACTATTTAGAATCAAAACCAACTTGTTCCTTCGCTCATTGATAAAAAGTTCAACAATTAAAAAAAGCAAAGCAATTGCCAGAGGATATTGATACTGGGATTCGAAATTCGAAAAGATTTTAGTTTCGTACTCTTTTTTCTCCATTTTGGCAATCTTATCGACAATTTGAGAAAGGTCGGGGTCGACGCCAGAATTCAGAACGAACTCCCCACCACCAATCGAAGAAATTTTCTCGAGCATTATTGGGTCGAGTCTCGTAGTAACAACGCTTCCTGTATTATCTTTAAGAAAATCCTTTTTACCATTCACGTAAATAGGTATAGGACCACCGATCGAAGTACCCATACCAATTGTATGTATAACAAAATTATTTTTAGCAGCCAGTTCTGCAGCCGAAAATGGGTCGTCTTCGTGATTTTCTCCGTCGGTTATAATTATCAATGCCTTCTTTCTTTTTTCATCGAAGTTGCATTTTTCGACTGCGAGTTCTATGGCAGAACCAATGGCAGTGCCTTGAGTAGGAACAATATCGGTATCGATGTAACTGGTAAAAAGTTTCGCAGCAGAGTAATCTGTGGTCAATGGTAATTGAACATAAGCCTCGCCAGCAAAAACAATTATCCCAATTCTGTCATTAACAAGTTTATCGATTAGCCTCATCACCATTTGTTTGGCACGCTCCAAACGATTAGGTTTGATATCTTCAGCAAGCATACTATTTGAAACATCGATTGCAATTACAACGTCAATTCCCCGCCGTTTCCCTTCGACTAATTTCGTTCCAATTTGTGGATTTGCAAGCGTTAAAATCAAGAAAACCAACCCGCCAACCAAAACAAAAAATTTTACCAATGGTTTCGATGGAGAATAATCAAAAATTAATTGGTTTAATAATTCCGTTTGAGCAAACCTATTTAGTAAGCGTTTGTTTCTAAAGTAATTGAACAAAAAAATTAAATTTAAAACTACTACGAAAAGTAGCAACCAGAATGCCCAAGAATTTTCCCAAAATATCATATCCAATTGATTAAAAACAACATACTACTTTTTGAAACCTGTGACAATTCCAAAAACAGGTATCTCAACTTTAGGGAAATCCATCAAATTTGTCCAAAATTTAACTTTCCCACTAAAATTACCAATTGTTTCGGGGAAAATCTTTACTTCTAACACAAATTCTTGATTAGGCGGTAGAACAAGGTCAGGCTTCAGGTTGGTCGAAATTGCATTAGCAGGTTCAACCGTCGGCTGTTTGACGACAATGTTTTCATCGGTAGTATTCTTCATAACAATTTTGTATGTTGCTGTATCACCAATGAGCAAATTCGAAGCCATAATTTTAGAATCTGGGAAAAACTTCAATGGAGGGACTACTTCGACTTTTAGGTACAAATAAGTTTCGCTCTTCTCGGGGTCGTTTGTTCTAAAAGTGATGGATTTGGTATGGCTTCCGGGACTTCGAGGGACGATAAGAGTAACGTCGAGCGTTGCAAAGCCTTTTGGTTCAATCGCATTCCTATCCAAAGGAGCAGCAGTACATCCGCATCCGGGCTTTACCGAATAGATCTTCAAGGTGTCATCACCGTCGTTGAAAATCTTAATCTTGGCTTTTAATGGCTCTTCGGCATTGCGGATTTTCCCCCAGTCATACGTATCGCCACATTCAAAACGAAGTTTTGGCACGGCAAACACAAGCGAAAACGACATCAAAAACACAACAAAAAGTGCATATGTTTTCATCTTTCTTCTCCAAATAATTCAACTAATTATTACGAATACGAAACCTTTTTCGTCTATTGCAACTCGAAAACAAAATTCGATTTGATATTGGTAACAACCTTGACCTGTTTGTTATTCGTTTGAGGGGAAGGGGGAAATGTATATACAAGATTTATCTGTTGTTTAACTTTGCTATTCAAAACAACCCCTGTTGAACGGCTTACAGAAAGGTTGCCACTTTGATTACCAGAAAGTTCTGTAATTTGTGACTCATTGCTCTTTTGTGCTTGCTTTTTAAAGGTAATTTTCGAGTCCTGAACCAAAAAGAGAGTGTCGTTAGAAATGTTTTTTAACAAAAAAGTGTTCGAAATCTTCGCTGGGATAGGTTCAGAAACCTCCTTATCGATTGTCCAATTTTCTCCAACAGAAACTTTTTTCGAAGGATATATTTCAAAAAGTTTCTCGAAATTTTTTCGCATTTCATTTGGATTGAAAAAACTATTGACAAGTTGAGAAAGAACATTTTTATCCACACCGCTAAACTCTTTGCGTTTCGAAATTTGCTCCAAAGAAGTTTTAAGCACAGAATCGAACGAAATCAATGATACATTCTTCCCATCGCTATTGACTTTTAAACCAAAAGTTTTACCGATAAGTGAAGAATAGAAAATTTCGAGAGGAGCAGGTTTCCGATTTGGTTTGCTTGTATTAACTTCAACAGTAAACAAGGGCGAAACAATCTTCTGTTGTATAGATTTAAAACTAACTTGAAACAAAATTGTACCTGCGGAATCTATTTTTACGGGCTTTAATGAATATATAATCGTTTGAGTGTTTTTAGTTTCTGCATTAATTGTATCTATTCGTTGCGATATATCTTGCACTAATTCATTTCGAAAAATATATTCCTTTCCGACTACAGGTTTCAATCGTAAATCAATCAAATTAGAATTTGCCGTGTTTTGAATATTATTCCCACTACTTGTTGTTTTCTTACTTAAATTTTGGGATTCAGAAACACGCTGGTTTTCTTTGCAACCAAAAAGAACGACAAAAATTGCTAATAATACAAATATCTTTTTCATTTGCATACCTTAATGGAAAAAACAAAAATAATCAGTCTCACATATCTGAACAAATTAATCCCTTATTCTTTCGTTTCTTAATAGTTAAATGTTTTGATTTTGCAAAAGATGAAGCAATTTAAATTATACTCTAATTACAAACCTGCGGGCGACCAGCCCAAAGCCATAGAACAATTAGTAGAAGGCATCAGAAAGGGAGTGAAGCACCAAGTATTGCTTGGTGTTACAGGTTCAGGAAAAACATTCACTATTTCAAATGTCATCGAACAAGTTCAGAAACCTGTTCTGGTTATTTCCCCGAACAAAACCCTTGCGGCACAGCTTTACAGCGAGTTCCGCAACTTCTTCCCCGAAAACGCAGTCGAATACTTTATTTCATATTACGATTATTACCAGCCCGAAGCTTACATACCCCAAACCGATACATATATCGAGAAAGATTTTTCTATCAATGACGAAATAGACCGATTGCGAATCAAAGCAACAAGCCGTTTGGTCGAAAATCGTCGCGATGTAATAATTGTTGCTTCGGTAAGCTGTATCTACAGCATCGGAAAAAAGGAGGAGTTCGAGCAATTTATCTTCCCTATTCACAAAGGGATGCAAATTAGCCGAAAAGCTTTGATGAATAAGCTGATTTATCTTTACTACAATCGAAATGATGTGGATTTCAAAAGAGGTTGCTTCCGTGTTCGTGGAGATATTATCGACCTAATTCCTGCTTATGAAATCGACACTGGTATTCGAATCGAATTATTTGGTGACGAAATAGACAAGATTTCTTTAATTAATACAACAACTGGTAAGGTATTAAAAGAATTCGATGAGTATACGATTTATCCTGCTAAACTTTTTGTTACAACAGAAAGCAGGCTTCAAAGAGCTATCGTTGCAATTCAAAATGAACTTGTCGAGCGACTGCGAGAACTTCGCTCCCAAGGTAAACTTCTCGAAGCACAACGGCTGGAACAAAGAACTCTTTATGACATCGAAATGATGAAAGAAATTGGTTATTGCTCTGGTATCGAGAACTATTCGATGCATTTATCTGGTAGAAATTTTGGAGATACGCCCGAAACCATAATCCATTATTTCCCAAAAGATTTTCTTTCCATAATCGATGAAAGCCACGTAACAATTCCACAATTGCGGGGAATGTATAACGGCGACCGCTCTCGTAAGCAAACCCTTGTCGACTTCGGTTTCAGATTGCCATCGGCTTTAGAAAATCGTCCATTAAAATTCGAGGAATTCGAGCAACTAGTTAATCAAGTCATTTATGTTAGTGCAACTCCCGGACCTTACGAACTTGAAAAAACCGGTGGAGTTGTTGTCGAGCAAATAATTCGACCGACGGGCTTGGTCGACCCCGAGATTTCCGTGCGTCCCATACGAAATCAAGTCGACGACTTGATTGACGAAATCAGACAGCGCGTGAAAAAAGGACATCGCGTTCTGGTTACTACTCTCACAAAACGAATGGCTGAGGACTTGGCGGAATATCTTCACCAACTGAATATAAAAGTTGCGTATATTCATTCGGATATCGACGCACTCGAACGAGTGGAAATCATTCGAGACTTACGGCTTGGGAATTACGACGTTTTGGTTGGGGTTAATCTTCTCCGAGAAGGATTAGATTTACCCGAAGTTTCTTTGGTAGCAATACTTGATGCCGACAAAGAAGGATTCTTGCGCAGCGAACGTTCCTTGCTGCAAATTGCAGGTCGAACTGCACGAAATGTTGACGGACTTGTTATTCTTTATGCCGATAAAATCACAAACTCCATCAAAAACTTCATCGAAGAGACAAACCGAAGACGAAAAATCCAACTTGAATACAACAGAATAAACAACATAAACCCACAAACTGTTTACAAGACATTGGAAGAAATTCTTAGCTCAACCTCAATTGCTGATATCCAGATGCAAAGGCAACAAAGAAAAGCCGAAAAAGTAATTCAAAAGGCTTCGAGTTTTGCGGAACCCCTTGTCCATTTCTTAAATGAAAAGCAAAAGGAAGAGCTAATCGAGCAGCTTTTCAAAGAGATGAAAGAAGCAGCTAGAAATTTGGATTTTGAACGAGCTGCTGAAATTCGCGACGAAATCACCCGACTGAAAGGCGATAACGGCTTTTTCGCCAAAGGCAAAAAGAAATTGCTAAGATGAATTACTTTCCTTTTTTACATTCACAATTAATCTTGCTCCCGATTTATTTGTAATGTAGTACCATACCCACTCAATCATAACTCTAATTTTATTCCTGAAACCAATTAAAAAGAAAATGTGAACCAGTGACCACGCAAGCCAAGCAATCAAACCTTTTAATTTTTGTCCCTTCAAAAGTGCAACAGCTCGTGCTTTTCCAATAGTTGCCATTACGCCTTTGTCCCGATAAGAAAACACAAGTCGTTGACCAAAAGGCACCCTTCCCTTTATTATCCTTGCAACAAAAATTCCTTCTTGAATTGCTACTGGCGCAATTGCTGGCAAGTAATTACCATCATCATCAATAAAAGCAGCACTATCACCGATTACAAAAACTTCAGGGTATCCGGGAACAGAAAGGTCCCCATTGACTATAACTCTACCCAATCTATCCAGATTAACACCTAATGTTTGCAGAATCGAAGGGAAATTATTACCTGCCGCCCAAAAAATGTTCTCAGCAAGAAATTCTCCATTTGTCGTAATTACACGATTGCCTTCAATATCGATTACCTTTGTATTCGAAACAAGCTCCACACCAAGATTCAATAAAGCCCTTTCGGCGTATTCGGACAAATCTTGAGGATAAGTAGACAAAATTCTACTTCCAGAGTCTATTAATATCACCCTGATTTTCTGTTTTTTTAAAATAGGGAAATCGGGAAGTATAGTCTTCTTTACCAATTCTGCTATCGCTCCTGCCAATTCCACTCCTGTTGGTCCACCCCCAACTATTAAAAATGTTAAATAAGGTGCAATGTCCATTTTCCCTAATTTTTTTTCAGCCATTTCGAATGATAACAAAATCTTTTCCCTAATTTTAAGTGCGTCCGATAATTCTTTCAAAGGATAGGCATATCTCTTTAACTTTTGATTACCAAAAAACGAAGGTAATGAACCCGGGGCAAGTATAAGATAATCATATCTAATCGTTTCTGAATCTTTTAATTTTAAACTTTTTTCTTTTAAATTCACTTCCAAAGCCTCGCCCATAACAACTCTTATATTTTTTGACTTTCGGAAAATTGTTCTAACAGGATAAGCAATATCGCCCGGCGACAAAGCTGAAACAGCTACTTGATAAAGTAATGGTTGGAAAAGATGATAATTATTCTTGTCTATTAGTATAACTTCATCTTCACAGTCTCTTAATTCATTAGCAGCGCTTAAACCCCCAAATCCCGCTCCAACTATTACGATTCTCATTTGTTTTCCTAAACCAAGTTAAAATCAAATAAGACGAAACATTCTGTTTTTAAATATTAAAAATTTTTAAGTCAATTTTAATTGTATTTTTACTCTTCTCCTTCTAATTTGCTACTGAATGAATTTGTTGATTTAGCAATATGAGAGGAGAGATGAAAGTTTTCGTTCGAAGTTTTTGGGTTGGAGTTTTGTTGATTTTTATTATAAATCCAGTTTTATATTCTAAATCTGCAAAGTCGCATCCGAAGAAAATTGCCAAAAGAACAAACACAAAACAGACTAAACTGGTTAAAGAATCATTAATGAAACTTAAAACATACTTAATTGGCTACGACAAAATCTCCGTAGATTTCCCTTTCGTTACTATAAATTCCAAGAACAATTGCCAGCAGAATTTATTTTCGAACTCCTACCTTCGTGAAAAACTCCTCGAAAACATTTTGCTTTGGCTTGGAACTCCTTATCGTATGGCTGGCTCATCGAAGAAAGGAATCGACTGCTCTAATTTTGTTGCCAGAGTACTCGAAGAAACTTTACACATAAACTTTCCAGCAAATGCACAAACTCAAACCCACTATGTCAAAGCGATTAAAAATTTCGAGGATTTAACTTTTGGCGACCTAATTTTCTTTTCGGGGCGGAACAGAAAATCCCAAAGAATTGGGCACGTTGGTATCTATCTTGGCAATGGTATTTTTGCTCATTCTTCGACCTCAAAAGGTGTAATCATTACCCACATATCCGAAGGTTACTACACTGAACGTTTTCGTTTTGGCGGTAGAGTTTCCCTTGAACCTTACTTTGTAATGCAATAACAATCACATTCCGCAATTTTCATATTTAACCTTTAAAGCCAAAGAGGCTATCGTTTAAAATCTCGACATCACAACTTTATTTCTTACTTTTTCCTTTTCTTCAATAAAATCTGATTGATTTTGGCTAACATATCGTTAATCATTATTGGTTTGACGATATATTCATCGAAACCCATATCGATTGCCTTCTTCCTATCTTCGGAATAGGCATAGGCTGTTACAGCGATAATGGGAACCGTGGGGTCAAGCTTCTTAATCTCTTGAAAAGCAGTGAAGCCATCCATCACAGGCATTCGTAAGTCCAACAAAATCAAATCAATATTCTTTCGCTCCTTGAAAATATTCAGAACATCTTTACCAGTGGCACCATACAGCACTTCGCAATTGAAATTCTTTTGCAACATTTTCTCCAAAAGCAAGTAGTTTAAATAATCATCTTCGCCCACAAGGAATACAAAGCTTTGTCCTTCGAGTTGTTTTGGCGTTTCAACAATTTTCATTTCAATCCCCTTCTCCCTTTCGGGTTTCATTTCCAAAGAACTTATTGTAAAATAAAATGTTGTTCCTTCGCCAACAGTCGATTCAAGCCATATTCTTCCGCCGAGCAGATTGACAAGCCCTTTGCACAAAGGCAAGCCCAATCCCGTTCCTTCGTATTCCCGCGTAATAAAGTCGCTATCGATTTGCTGGAACCTTTCGAATATGGTATTAAATTTACTCGCTGGGATACCTATGCCTGTATCTTTAACATAAAATGACAAAGTTTTTTCGTTTTCTATTGTTCCACCAAACTCAACATAGCCTCTCTTTGTAAATTTGATTCCATTCTCAACGAGGTTCGAAAGAATTTGTTTCAACCTCAATGGGTCGGTAGAAAATTCAAAGTCCTCGGGGAAAATTTTCCCTATGCGTAAATCAATCTGTTTTTCTTTTACTTTGGGATTCAACAAAAAGTTAGAATACACATCATAAAGTATGCTATTCAAATTTACCTTCTTTGGTGAGATTTTCAGTTGATTGGACTCAATAAGCGATAAGTCCAAAATCTCGTTGAATAAGTCCAACAAATCATTTCCTCTTTTCAAAATAATCGATGCAAATCTCTTGACTTCTTCTTTGTTCAAATCCTGTGTATCAAGGACTTGTGCAAAGCCAATGATAGAATTCAAAGGGGTTCGAACTTCATAGCTTACGTTGGCAAGAAAGGCTGTTTTTAGTCTTTCGCTTTCTTGTGCCTTTTCGCGGGCTTTAACCAGCTCTTCAATTAGCCTTTTCTGCTCAGTAATATCTTCTTTTATTCCTACAAAATGAGTAATTTTCCCAGTTTCGTCAGTAATTGGGGAAATTAATCCTCTATCCCAATAAAGCTCTCCATCTTTTCTTTTATTCCGAAATTCACCAACCCAATCTCTCCCACTTAATATTGTATCCCATAAATTTTTATAAAACTCTTTGGTATGATATCCCGATTGTAGTATTCTTAGATTTCTTCCAATAAGTTCATCTGCATTATATCTTGTGCATTCGCAAAACTTTGGATTAACATATTCTATTGTACCTTCCCTATTAGTAATCACAACTCCGATCTGACTTTTCTCAACAGCGCGAGATAATTTCACAAGTTCTTCGTGTTCCATTTTACGAATGATTGAAGTAGAAAAATGACTGGCAACCATTTCCAAAAGTTGTTTGCTTTTTTCATCGTAGGCGTTCGGGTTGTCGTAACTTTGCACCACAATTGCACCATAGACTTCCCCCTCGACAAACAAAGGAACTCCAAGCCAGACCTCTGCGGGAGAACCAATTCTTTCAATCTCACCTTTTTCGATAAGTTCATCTATTTCCTTTCGTTTAAGAAAAATAGTTCTCTTTTCGTGAACTACTTTCCCTGTCAAGGACTTTTGTGCAGACCAGCGAACAGGTGCATCCATTTTTTCATCCCACTCGAAAGGAGAATAAAGTTCATCTGTCCGTTCGTCGTAAAATGCTACAAAGAGATTTTTTGTATCAATCAATTTGGAAAGTTCGTTTCTAACAATTTCAAAAAACTTATTCAAGGTTGGAGATTCAAGCAAAGCATTTGCAAGCGTGTTTTGGATTTTGATTACCTCTTCGTTCAGCTTTCTTTCAGTGATATCGACCGCAGCACCCAGAGCAAAAAGTTCGCCCGAAAAAATAAAGTTGGAAGAGTTATAATCAATCCACTTTACTTTACCATCTTTGCATAGTATTTTTGTTTCAAATGAAAAGGGTACTTGACCACCTTTGAAACGCTCAATTAAATTCTTCTTTCTTATCTCTCTTTCATCAGGATGGATTAATTCCCACAAGGGCATTGTAGGAATTTCTTCTTTAGAATATCCGGTCAATTGTGTTAGATAATTATTACATAAATAAACCTGTGGACCTTTATATAAAACAACTCCAACATTCAAAGTTTCAACAAGGACCGTAAACAACTCTTTCTGTTGGTTCAATTCCTCATAAGCTTTTTTCTGTTCTGTAATCTCAACATCCATACAAACAAAAGTATCGGAGCCTGTTTCCGAAGGAATAACGAATGTTGTGCTTAAAATCCAGCCTTCGGTTCCATCTTTCCTATGGAATTTGCTTTCGAATGGACCCACTGCTTGCTTTGTCTCTTTAATCTTCTGCAGAATACTTAAAAATTCCTCTGCTTGTTCTTTTGACCAAATCAACTCGTCAAGCGTTTTACACAGTGCTTCTTCTTTTGTCCAACCATAAATTCGTGTCGATGCATTGTTCCAATAAGTAATTCGACCCCTCTCATCGTAAAATTGAATAGCAACATTCGGGGTATTTTCCAGTGTATTCTGCAATTGTTGAGTTTTGATACGATTTTCCTGCTCCAGTTTAACTCGTTCAGTGATGTCCATCAAAGTTCCAATAATTCCGGGTTTCCCTTTGTATTCAATTCTTCGACCGAAAACTTCAACATAAATAGCAGTGCCATCTTTCCTTACCCCTTTGAATGAATAATTAATTGCTTCTATCTCGCCCGAGACTTGCTTGTTGATATTCTCGATAACTTTCGGATGGTCGTCAGGATGAGTTAAATCCAGAGGTCCAAGCTTGCCAATAACCTCGTCCACATCGTACCCAAAAACATCCGCTAAAGCTTTATTAACATAAGCAAATTTGTAATCCTGAATTAAATAAATTCCAACCAACGAAGCCTCGGCAAGCAAGCGGAAACGTTCCTCGCTCTCTCGCAATTCCTCTTCGAGCAGATATTTTTCGGTTATATCCTTTTGTGTTCCCCAAGCACGAACTAGATATCCATCTTCGACAATACCAACATAATTATTTTCGAAGTATTTTGTGTTGCCAAATCTATCAACTTCAACAGAAAGTTCACCAATAACTTTATAATCATTTTGTACCAATCTTGTCAACACATCAATGTTTACTGGGTCATCTGGTTTCAAAACATCACGTAATCGAATTCCAACGATATCATCTTTGCTTTCGAAACCATACATTTTTGCGTAAACATCGTTGCATTCTGCAAGAAATCCACCTTCGAATATCATTTTTATTTGCTCGGCAATTGGCAAATTAATCGGAATTGGTTTTTCAAGGTCAAATCGCCAAATTCCGTCGGTGCTGAAATAAACAAATTGCCGGTAGCGTTTCTCCGATTCTTCAATCTTTCGCAAATATTCACGTTCCTTCGTCTGGTCGCGGAAAACAAGAACAACACCTAAAATATTCCCTTGAAAATCCTTTATTGGAGCACCACTGTCGGCAATTGGAATTTTTCGACCATCTTTCGAAATCAGTACAGTATTATTCGCCAAACCAACAACTTTACCTTCGCGAAGCACTCTTGAAACGGGGTTTTCGGCTTTCTCGAGCGTGAACTCATTGACAATGTTAAAAACCTCACCAATTTCCTTCCCACTTGCCTCTTTTTCCAGCCATCCAGTCAAACTCTCGGCAACAGAATTCATATTTTGAACAATACCTCGGGAGTCTGTTGTTATAATTGCATCGCCTATTGAATACAATGTTGTTCTATAAAGAGATTCCCTAAGTTCAATATCTCTAACATATCTCGTTCCAACTTCTTGGTCGAAAAGTATCTTGCCAATTAATACAGTAATTATTGGATAGACAATAATTATGATTAATCCAAGATTATATAAAACATCGGTAGCAAGGCGTAAAGGCAAAGTAAATATTAAAGCAACCATAATTGCGTGAACCAGAAGACCAAAAAGATATAATCTTGTAATTGTTAACCAATATACGTCGTATTTTATTTTTAAATAATGGAAAACATATCCAATGACAAATGCTTCTAAAATCGTCAAGAGACCCGATGGTAAACCGACACCCCCAATCCAAATGCGGTAAATCCCGGACAGCAAAGCCGATATTACACCAGACAATGGTCCAAAAAACAATGTGCAAAGGCTGATAACTATTGTCCTGCCATCAAAAATTAACCCCTCCGTAAACCTAATCGAGAAAATCATTCCAACAATAGCAGCAAAACCAAAGAGCAAGCCTTGTAGAATTTTCCCTGTCAGGGGTTCTCTATTCCATCTCCTTTCGATAAATCCCGAGAGGACACTTAGAGTTACAAGGAGAGATAAATTTAAAACAAGTTCTTTTGCTATGTTTACACCCATTTTACCTCCTATTTAGAAATAGAAGTTGAAGACAAATTTTATACCAATAAGAATTTATTCTATGAATTCCTAAAATTTAAACAAAATTATTTTCCTCGGGATTAATTGAATAGCTACATAGGTTTCAGTCTTAATGAGTGGATAATCGTACGAATGTGATTGATACGGGCTTAAAACAAGGGTTCCAGTTATATCATAGATTTTGGTTTTTTCCAAGTTAAAACCAAATTTTTCAAGGTCAGCAAGGTCATTGATAATAATTGAAGTAAATTCATTTATTTGTTTGGGTATTTCAACGCTAAGAGTATACGAAACGAAACGGAAAGTTAAAAGCAACGAATCCGAAGGATTATCCCTATCGTAGAGCAAAGCTTCGACAACTGCCTCCCCTTCGTAGCCATTTGGTGTAAAAGTAAAATAGAATTCGTTGGAACCAGAAGTTTCACCCGGAGCTAATGTTATTACATCGTAAGGATTAAAGGGCTCATTTTCGGTTAATGGTGGATAACAAATTGGCCCCCAACAAAAAGAAACTTCTAAACCTTTGGAAATCTTTGTTAAAGTAACCCTGAGCTTGATGTTTTTTGTTTCGGAAGAAGCGTTCTTAAAAATGCATTTTGCCTTTGCTTCGCTGACGTAGGGAGTAACAGAAACAAGGCTATCAATCGAAACGAGTTCGATACTTCCTGCTTTCATCAAAAATGGTGAAAGGAAGAATAAAGCAAACAGTGCCAAGATATTTTTCATTTTTCTTCGTAATTTTGTTTTTCAAAATATAAAAATATGAAAATATGAGCAAAGTGAAGGGCGGTTTTATCATAATTTTTGCAATTCTTTTGGGACTGAGCTTATCGGTCTCATTCGGGAAGGAAGCCAAAACTATTCCCAACGTCAAGGTGAAAAATTTGAAAGGAGAACTCGTCGAAACCAAAAATTTCAATAATGATGGCAAACCATTCGTGATTAATTTCTGGGCAACTTGGTGCAAACCTTGCATAATGGAGTTAAACAATATTCACGAAGTCTACGAAAAATGGCAAAAGGAAACTGGCATCAAAATCATAGCCGTTTCGATAGACGATGTCCGAAGTTCCAAAAAAGTTGCACCATTTGTTATGGGCAGAAATTGGAAATTCGAGGTCTATCTTGATGAAAACGGCGACTTCAAACGAGCCTTGAAAGTCAACAATCCTCCCCATTCTTTCCTTGTCAATTCCAAAGGCGAAATCGTTTGGGAACACAATGGCTACGCCACTGGGGACGAGGAAATACTCTACGAACAAATTTTGAAATTAATCGAAGAAGAAAAATCAAACAAAACTAATTCGGAACAGAAATAAACTATTATGGCAGAAAAGAGCGGGAGTTACTATTTTTTAAAAAGTTTCTCCTTTGCGAAACCATTCGTTGGTTTGTTTTTCTTAACAATTTTACTGAACACAATTTTCTCGTCCTTGACCGCAGCAACCGTTGCAACCATTAAGCCAATTTTTGAACTCATCTTCAATTCCCAAATTTTGCCCGAAGCCGAAGTTGGAAAGCTTGGGGGTCTGGCAAAAATCAAAGCAGAGTTCTTCTCGTTGCTAAAAAGTTTGATTGTTTCCCCCAACAATATTCAAAACACTTTGCTAAATCTGGGAATATTCATAATTGTACTGTTTTTGCTCAAAAATCTATTTAAATATTTGGGTTCAATATCTAATGCAAGGCTGGAAGAAGGCATTGTTCGATACATTCGGAATACTCTTTTCACCAAACTTGTTTCATTAGATTTAAGTTATTATAACACAACTCAATCGGGAAATATCATATCAACACTGACAAATGATGTAAATGTTGTAAATTCGACCACAGTTTCTGCTTTCACTGGATTATTGCGGGAAATAATCCAAGTGATTCTATATCTTCTTCTGCTACTTTCAATTTCTCCATATTTGTGCCTCATTGCATTTAGTTCAAGTATAATCACTGTGTTGATTTTGAGAATCTCAACCAATTACCTACGCAAATATGCAAATCGAATGCAAGTTGCAATGGCAGATTTCACCAATGTTGTGCAAGAGACTTTGAACGGGATAAAAATCATCAAAGGATACAATTTCGAAAATAAAATTAAAGACAAATTCCACGAAAAAACACAAAGATACTATCGGTCTTCGATAAAATTTCAATCGATAATTTCGCTGGTTCCATCATTAAATGAAATTTTTGCTATACTTGCTCTCGTTGTGGTCTTCCTTGTCGGGGGGAATTTTGTCCTGCAGAACAAAATGCGAGCCGAAGATTTGATGCTCTTCCTCTTTGCTTTATTTTCGATTATGAGCCCTATTGCCACTATTGTCCACAATGTTTCACAATTCCAGCGAGGAATCGTCAGCACACAGCGAGTATTTAGCATATTGGAACAGAATGTACAGATACATTCAGGGTCGAAAAAAATAGACTCATTCGAAAATCTCATTGAATTCAAGAATGTCTCGTTTGGATACAATTCTGAATTAGTTCTTAAAAATATCAACTTCACAATACCAAAGGGCAAAAAGATTGCACTTGTTGGGGCAAGCGGAAGCGGAAAATCAACAGTAGTTGACCTTATCGTTCGTTTCTACGACCCGACCGAAGGCTCCATTCTGCTCGATGGAACAGACATCAGAGAATTTGATTTAAAGCAGTACCGAAAACTTTTTGGCATTGTCTCGCAAGATATAATTCTTTTCAACGATACAATTAGGAATAATATTTTGATTGGAAACCCCGATGCCACTGAACAGGATATAATCAACGCTTGCAAGGTTTCTAATTCTTATTTCTTTATAATGAAACTTCCGCAAGGGCTCGACACTGTTGTCGGTGAGCGTGGGGTAACACTTTCTGGCGGAGAACGACAAAGAATTGCAATTGCACGTGCCATTATTCGCAATCCACAGATACTTATTTTCGACGAGGCTACCTCTTCGCTCGATTCAGAGTCGGAAAAAGTGGTTCAGGAAGCCATCAACTCTACGTTGAAAGACAAAACAGCCATCATTGTTGCCCACAGGCTCTCGACAATTGTGGATGCCGATGAAATTTTGGTTTTCGATTCTGGGCAAATTGTCGAAAAGGGAAAACATCAAGAGTTGATTAAAGCCAACGGCATATATAATAAGCTTTACTCGTTGCAAACCAACGGAACTTCGATACAATAAATTAACTGCTCTTACATTCCTAATTTTTTTAAAGGTGGTCTATGGAAATCGAAAAAATATTTAGAATAGAAGAAATACTTTTCCAAAAAGATACAAATTTTAACGAACAACTGAAAGAGCTGTTCGAATATCTCCCAAATTTTCTAAATATCCCCAGTGAACAAATTAGTTTCCAAGTTGATTTTAGCGACAACATTATTATTCCGAGTAAAGACATTGATACCAATGGTGAAAAGGTTTACCCAATGGAATTTAATAACAAAGTATTTGGCATATTAAAAGTTGTTGCAAATGACTCACAAGTTTTGGAAAATAAAAGTAATCAAAACATATTCAAATTTTTAGCAAAAAAAATTGCCGAAGCCCTTTGGTTGAGAGAGATAGAGAATATTGAGCAAGAAGTTTCTAAAAATAACGATAACAAAGCCAAATGGAATCAAATTGTTGAATTATTAAGCAATGTCGACCCATATTTGCTTTCAGTCTTATCACACAAAATGTTGAACTTTCTGCTTTGCAAAGGATACAGAGAAGCAAAGCAATTATCTTATGAAATTGGTCATTGGGGAACCGATAATGGTCACTCATTTATTGAAACAAATACTTTATCGGATAAAAAGATTTTTAAAAACACTCAGGCATATTCCAAGGATATTTTTGAATTATCCTCGAAATTCTTCTCCGATGAGCAGATTTTGTACTTCATTCAAAAATGGATTTTCGAAGAGAAGTCCAGCCATCTTGTCCGTTTGCTTGCCAATGAATCTATCCCCTTGAAAGAAATATCGGATGCAATCAGGAAATACTATTTCCAAACCCCAAATTTAGTGGAGCTCGAAACTCGTTTTGCCCTATCGCCTGCTGTACAAGGAATACGAGTCGCCCTGTCTCGCCGTCTTCTTTCTGACCAGCTTGAATATGTTCACATAGCAAAAAACTTTGTAAAAATCAAGGACTTTTATGAACTTTTGCAACGAACCATAATCACATCCGAAGGAATTGGTCGATTTGGCGGAAAAGCAGCTGGTATTATCTTGGCTAGTAAAATAATCCAAAATTTTATTGAAGAACACAAAACACTTGTTGAACAAGAATCAATGTTTTCGTTGAAAAAAATTAAAATTCCCAAGACATGGTTTATACCTTCGGACTCCTTTTATGATTTTCTCTACTACAATAATCTGGAAGACATCATTGAACAAAAATATAAGCCAATAGAAGAGATAAGAAGTGAATATCCAAATATCATACAAGTATTCAAGAATTCACAATTCCCGCCAGAATTGGTAAATGGGCTTTCCCGTGCTCTTGATGATTTTGGGGAGAATCCAATAATTGTCCGCTCTTCGAGCTTGCTCGAAGACCGTCTTGGTGCTTCGTTTCCGGGAAAATACAAGAGCATATTTCTTGCAAATCAAGGCACAAAGCAAGAGCGACTCAATGCTGTGATGGATGCGATTGCCGAGGTATACGCCTCTACTTTTAGTCCTGAACCCATTGGCTATCGTATCGAACACCATCTCCTGGATTTTAACGAAGAGATGGGAATTATGATTCAGGAAGTAGTAGGCAAAAAATACGGGAACTACTTTTTCCCCGCGTTTGCTGGGGTAGCATTTAGCCTTAATGATTATCGCTGGTCGCCAAGAATTGAGCGCGAAGATGGCTTAGTTCGTTTGGTTGTTGGTCTTGGTACCCGCGCAGTTGACCGACTTGGTGATGACTATTGTTTCATCGCTTCCATTGGCAAGCCTGAGCTATCGGTTTATGCAAATACCGAAGATTACTTAAAATATTCACCTAAAAAAATGGATGTGATAAACCTTTCTACCAATTCCTTCGAAACAATTGAAATCGACAAACTTGTTAAAATCTTAGGCTACGATTTTCCAATGCTGAACTACATTTTCTCTATTGTTGAACATAATTACATTCGCCGTCCCGTTGGTCTTGGTATAAATCCCGATGTAGACGAGATTGTTGTTACTTTTCAAAACCTAATCTCGCAAACAAACTTTCCAGAAACATTACAAAGAATACTCAAAATCCTTCAAAAAGAACTAAATATTCCAGTAGATATAGAGTTTGCTTTCGATGGCGAAAATCTTTATCTACTTCAATGTAGGTCGCAAAGCACCCTCAATGAATTTGCAAATGCAGAATTACCAACAAAAATCTCCGAAGAAGATATTTTGTTCAAGAGCAAAAAGTTCATTAGTGGTGGGAAATCGCCCGACATTGAATACATTGTCTTTGTCGACCCAATCAATTATTCCAGAATTAACAACCCACAAGATTTTTATGATATTGCCAGTGCCATCGACAAATTAAATCAAAAACTCCCCCCAAAGAAATTTATCTTAATTGGTCCAGGCCGCTGGGGAACTCGTGACGACTTTCGTCTTGGAGTTAAAGTCAATTACTCATCAATTAACAACACTGCTGCTTTGGTTGAACTGGCTTATAGCATTGGAAATTACGCTCCCGAAGTTTCCTTTGGTACCCACTTTTTCCAAGATTTAGTCGAATCAAACATTAAATACATTCCCATCTTCCCACAAGAAGAAGATACTATATTCAACGAACATTTTCTTTTGAAATCACAAAACCTTCTTCCCGAATTTCTCCCTGAGTACTCGCATATCCTCCACCTACTCAAAGTTATTTCCGTTCCAAAAGAAACGAGCGGAAAAACCCTAAGAATTTTCAATAACACAGAACTCGGCATTTCTTTTGGGATTTTTAGCGAATCCTCTATTTCACCTGTCTATTTTGTCAATACCCCAAGAGATATTTCTAAGCTAAAAATTGAAGAGCCTTGGGAAATCCGTTGGAAATTTGTCGAAAAAATGGTGAGCAAGTTGAATCCATCAAAATTTGGAATCAAAGGCATTTATCTTTATGGCACAGTTTTCACAAAATCTGCTTCCGATACTTCCGATGTTGATATTCTTGTCCACTACGACGGCAATCCACGAAACAAAGAACTTATGGAAGCTTGGTTCGAACCTTGGAACTTCCTTTTACAGGATATAATTTATATCAACACAGGATTTCGAAGACCTAAACCGCTCGATGTCCACTACATTACAGATTCAGAACTTGTAGAAGAAAACTATTACTTCCGCGAAATAATGAAGAAGCCTAAGGAAAATTCCTGCAAGTTGATTTAAAATCGAAAACTGAAAATTTTCTTCACTTGCTCAATTGTAATTAACTTGGTAAGGAAAGCAATTGCCCAAAAAAGCATAAAATAAACCAATATTCCAATAATGCTATTGGTATAAATTTCCAAAGCCTTCGCTAATAAGATTGAGATTATACCAACAAAAAATGGTTTAACAACCTCTGTGTATGTATGAATAATATTCAATTTTCTGTTAAAATAGGCAAGACTTAGGAACACGCTTGCCTCGGTTATTACAAGAGAAATAACAGCCCCAACAGAACCGTATTTGGGGATCAAAAGTAAATTCAGTGTTATAGCAACAACAGAACCAACAATGCTCGATTTCAAAAATTGAGACTGCCGATTCAAAGCATAAGTCGCGGCAGTTAATGAAGCCGAAAAATAAGAAAGTATGCACGAGACCAACGAAATCCTAAGCACTAATTCACCCACAAGATACTTTGGTCCGAAAATAAGCTCTATGGCTTTTCCCGAATATCCGAACACACCGAAAACAAGGAAGAAAGCAACGATAAAATCGACCAGAAGATACTTCCTTTGTGTTGCATTAAAATTTCCTTCGAGAACAGAGCGGGAAAGCTCGGGGAAAAAAGCCATCTGCAAAATGCCATTCGGAAGCAGAAGCACATTCATCAACCTAATCATTGCTGAATAAATTCCAGTCTCGTAATCCCCTTTGTATATATTCAAAACCATAATATTCACATTTGCATAAATAACAATTAGCACTGACGCTACCGAGATTGGCAGGGAAAGTTTTAATATCTCCTTTAAGGTTTTTAAATCTATGTCGAACTTAAAAATGCCATATTTTTTGATAAAAATAACATTTAGGAAGGTAACCAAAATCAACCACGAAAGCAGATAACCCCAAATCGCAATTTTGTAGTCATTCTTGGAATGGACAAACAAATAAATAAATACGAGCAAAGCAATACCTTGCAAGATACTCCCAATCGCAGGGAATTCCATCTTCTCCAAACCACGGAAAACCCAGTCGATATGAAAAACCAAAATAAACAAGAACAACCCCGCAAGTAAATACGCCGATTTCACTTCTGACGGCTTATCGAGGAGAAATATAATTGCGGATAGCAAAGCGTAGGAAACAATCCCAAAAATTATTTTCAAAATAAATATATTTTTGACATAATTTGGGGCATAATCGGGGAACTTGGATACCTCCCTCATTCCAATAGTGTAGAAGCCAGAATGAAGAAACCCAACGAAATAATAAGTCAAAGTTATTGCAAGGGAATAGATTCCAAAACCTTCGGGAGAGAGTTTTCGAACCAAAAGAATCATTGCCAAAGCAGAAATGCCTTTGCTTAAAACCTCCGATACACCAAGAAGTATTGTGTTCCGAACTATCTTGCTCATATTAAATATTGAAACTCCACCAATCGAGCTCTAATTCAGGGAACAAGGAATTTCTTGTCTCACATTCCACCAAAAAAGAGAGCTCTTCTTCGGAAAGTTTATTCCCTTTAACCACTTTTTCAGCAAAGTCCATCAAACGATTAAAATCGGAATGATGGAAGAAGAACCTTTGTTCAGCATAATCTTTGGCAGAACGTGTGTAAATTAAAAATTGCCAATCAGAAGATTGCAGCAGAAGCATCTCTCTTAATGCTTGTTTCAAAATCCTTTGCAAATCAGTGTGATTCAAATAATTTTGATTTTGTGTTAAAAAGTCCCCAAACCTTTTTTCATCATTGTAGATGGCTTCCCAAGTCCAGTATGTATCGGGATTGCTCCATACGTCGTGATTATTATTAACACCCCAGGAGCCTTCGGGAAGTTTGACAACCAATTTGGGATTAACCCTAAATATCTCTTCACTACAAAGCGACATTTTCACCCAGGGCGAAAAATTCAAACCTCGAATTACCGACCTAATAAATTCGGGTCCTTCGAACCACCAATGACCAAACAGTTCGGTATCGAATGGAGTGCAAAGTGTTCCTTTGATTCCAGTAGAATTATGGTACCAGTTCAATGTGTTTTCTAAATGATGAATGAAATGATTGGACTGCAAGTCGATTTTCTTCGCTGTCCATTCAGGATAGTAAAGTGTCTTATAAAGCATATCAGCTTTTCTGTCCGTTACACGCCAATAACGCAACATAGAACCTAAATGCCTTTTGTGGAAATCAAGATAATCGGGCTCGGCGGGATAACCAATGTCGCCACTCCATACTTGCATCGAAATCATTTGATGACGAGCGAAAACGACGGCAGTTCCATACTCAATTTTCTCGCTCGAAGCAACATTCACAATCTGCAAAGGATTAAAATCGAACCTACTCTGCTCGGGCGATGAAAAAATCTCGAATTTCTCTCTCGTGTCGTCAACGAATCTGCCGATTGGAACCGACCTTTCAAACAAGTTTTGGTCGGTAATAAAATACTTCAAATTATATTTTGCAAGGAATTGTTCGATACCCGGTCGTAACCTTTCCTGATTAAAAGGAAAAACAGGTATAAACGACTTCCAAATGTACGAAGGTCGATAGGCACACTCCGGAAGCCAAATTCCACGCGGTTCACGCCCGAAATGCTTTTTATAATTTTCGACAGCCAAATGAATCTGGCATTCTATACTTCTATCGTCACCTAACAAGGGCAAATATCCGTGTGTTGCGGCACACGTCAGTATCTCTATAGCTCCAAGGTCTTGCAAAGATTTCAGCGATTTGACAATCGAAGAAGAATACTTTACCTTAAAATCTTCGAGCCGCTCGGAATACCATTTCTGCCAAAATTTTGTCAAATAAATATGATGAGGATGGTATCCCCAATGTGTGAAATTTTTTTCATCTTCTTTTGCTTGTTCAATTTTGCGGAGACAATAATTTTCGAAAATCTTTGGAAATTCAGGATGTTCGAGCTGTTCACACAGAACGGGAGAAATATCAATATTCACTTTTGGGACGATTCCCTCGGCGAGCAAGTCGTTGAAAACATTCAGCAAAGGTATATAACATTCTGCTACGGCTTCGTTCAGCCAATCCACCCCGTGGGGATATGTTCCATGATGCAACACCCACGGCAAATGGGTGTGTAAAACTAAAACATAACGACCAGAATCCATCTTCATTCACAATTTTTATAAAAAAGCAAGGGGAAGTTCCCTTGCAAAAGAAAAACAATCATCTTTCGAAAACCAAAACAAATGAATCAATTGATTTTTGGCAAATTACCCATACCGGGGAAAATCTTATCGCCACGGTCAATATTGATTTCCCCATATTGGTTTTCATAATTTTGGATATTCTCGATTAATGCCCTCATAAACAACTTTGCATGTTGAGGTGTCATAATTATTCGGGCAAGCACTCTTCCTTTTGGCAATCCGGGCAATATTCGCGTGAAATCGAAAACGAATTCAGCAGGGCTATGCGAAAGAATAACCAAATTTGAATAAATTCCTTCGGCTTCCTTTTCCCCAAGTTCGATGTTTATTTGTTGTTGAATCTGCTGAGGTTCTTTTTTATCCTTCATCCTCTCCTTTCTACTTTTTTAAACTTTCGATTTTATCTTGGATAGCTTTTGTTTTCTTCTCATCTTTCAAATAAGAACTGTAAACTTTTAAAAGAGCAAGCAGATAATTCTCCCTATCTTCATCTTTAATAACTGCATCAAGAGCTTCCAATTCTGCTACTGTTTTCTTCAATTCATCTTGCTTGTTCATAGCAAAATAGATTTCTGCAAGTTCTTTGTAAATTTCAAAATCATTAGTGAAACGTGGTGTGGCTTTGGCTCTTTCAAAATATTGTGCCGATTTCTCCAAATCGCCAATATATTCTTTTTCATTAATCTTATTCTCTTCCACTTGTCTTTTTTGAATAAGTGCAACTTTATTTTTGTATGCTGCTGCACAATTTCTAATTGCAATATCATATTTAGGGTCAATTGCCAAAGCCTTTTCATATTCTACAATGGCAGAATCGTATCGACCTAACTGCATCAATATGTCAGCATAAATTGCATGATAAAGTTTATTATTCGGGTCTTGAGCTATAAGGGACTTAGCAAATTGGATTGCTTCGTCTTGCTTATTTTCCAACTGGTAAATATTTACCAAAAACGCATTGGCTTCGGCATTATCAGGCTCCAGAATCAACAAGTCTTTGATGTATTTCACAGACTTGTTGTAATCCTTTCGATTGAAATAAATTTGAGCGAGTGCACCAAAAGGTGTTGAATTAAGCTCAGTTGGCTGCTCTTTTTCATCGTTCAACCAGTGCTTGGGTGGATTAACTCGCCATCCAAATATTGTGAAAAAGCCAACTTTATCGCTGGAATAAACGAAGACCTCTTTGCCATTCAAATCAAATTTGTCGATAGCGATGGAATCCCTATCTGGTGAAAATCTAATTCCCCGTGTATAAACAGGTTTACCAACTTTCGCAATCAAATCAGCTCTTGGCATCTTCAAATAAACACCATAACTACGGGCAAAATCCATTTCTTCTTTTATCATCTCGGTATAAAGCTCATAATATTTTATTGAATTTTCAGTGTCCCCCTTGATTTCATATGCTTGTGCAATCAAAGAATAGAAATCGTAAATCTGCGGTCGAACCAATACACCTGCTTTGAAAATAGCAATTGCAGAGTCGAGAAACTTGGTATCTTTACTACTGAAAAAGCGATTAAACAAATCGATTCCAGCATTATAAGCTAAACGCCAAAGCTGCCCTTTAAATTGCTCGGCTTGAATCCGCAAACGGAAATCCTTGATAACTGAATCGGAACTATTAATTGTTTTCGCTGCCCCGAGATAATCATATTTCATCTGTTTTACTTCGGCGAGCAAAATATAAGCTTCTGCATTTGCTGGATTGTTTCGAATCTCTTTTTCTAAATTCGACTCAGCTTTGTCGAGGTCTTTGTTGCGGATTGCGAGTTTGGCAGTTGTAAGCTCAGGCGATTCGCATTGAAAGCTTTGAACTAATAATATAAACGCAAGAAAAAAACAATAAAAAAAGAAACTCTTTTTCACTTTTATTCCTTAATTAAACTCTCAAAATACAAAGTTACTAAAAAAATTGGATTTACTTGAGGCTTTCTCTGTCAACTAAATAATTATTTTTAATGGTATCGGAAGGAACAAAATATCCAATAAGAAATCGTGGAGTTTCTTCTACTTCTCGAATATTTCTGTAAACTTGATTTGCAGGGACGAGCAGGTAAACAAAATAATTATGTTTCATTTCGAGAATCTTCCTATACTCCTCCACCGCTTGGTCAAAATCCGTAAACTCTCCAAATATTTTCAACTTACTTTTGGGAAGGCAAACAAGAGGATAGTCGAAAGAATAACCAAAGTAGTACTCAACGTCCAATGTTGATAGAACTTCTGGGTCCGACACCAAAGTCTCGATCTTAACCGGAGGGTTTCCCATTGCTTCCAATTCTCGTGCAGATTTATAGGATAGGTCAAGAATTTTTGAATAAACAAAAGGTCCCCTATCAGTAATTCTAATTAAAACTGTACGATTATTAATTAAATTTCTAACTCGGACAATAGTGCCAAAAGGCAAAGACCGGTGGGCTCCGGTTAAACGATACATATCGTAAGTTTCGCCACTTGCGGTTCCTCTTTTATGAAACTTCTTCCCATACCAAGAAGTCTTACCTTCCTGAACGTAGTAAAAGAATTCGGAAATGTCGTAGTCTTGAATTGTTGGAACTTTCTTTTCGCCTTTAACCAAATCATTTCTATTTTCTGCAAAAAGGAAACCTTTTGCAACTAAAAACAAAACAAGGCTACCAGTGAAAATGGCACCAAAAAATAAAAGCAAAATTAAAATCCTTGTCTTTACTATTCCCACTTAATCCTTCGATTTTATTTTAAAACGATACAAAAATATAAGTACTTGATTATATACACAATTAAAAAAAAATTAAAAAAAAGTCATTTATTCCTTGGGGAATAGTAAAAGGCGATTCAAATGAAAAATAGACTAGTTTTAGGAATTTAGAAATTCCATCAATTCATTTACATTGTCTTCGCTACCAATAAACAAAGGGGTTCGTTGGTGAATCGAAGTTGGAACGATGTCCAAAATATCAATTTCGCCATTTGTAGCCTTGCCACCTGCTTGTTCAATAACAAATGAAAGAGGATTTGCTTCGTAAATTAAGCGGAGCTTACCATTTGGATGGGACTTATCGGCAGGATACATAAAAATACCACCATAATGGAGAACCCTATGGACATCGGCAACAGCAGTTCCGACGTAGCGCAAAGAATATGGTCTCTTCTTATCGGGGGAGGGAGTTTTAATAAAGTCAATATACTTTTGGAACTTAGAATCCCACTTGTAGTAATGACCTTCGTTCACCGAATACTGATTGTTCCATTTTGGCATCTTCAAATGCCTTTTGGTTAAGAGAAATTCACCAACAGTCGGGTCATAAGTAAACACATTTACACCGTGACCAGTTGTATAAACCATCACAGTGCTACTTCCATAAAGGACATATCCCGCAGCGACGAGTTTCCTTCCGGGTTGCAACACGTCTTCCTCTGTACCGTCCGTCCGAAGCGTTGGGTCCAATCTTTTGTAAAAACCAAAAATCGTTCCTAAAGTTATATTTACGTCGATATTCGAGGAACCATCAAGCGGGTCGAATACCAGCACATATTTCCCCTTCGGATACCTTTCGGGAATTTTCATCAAATCTTTTGATTCCTCGCAAGCCATAACACAAAGATTACCATTATGGTCCATTGCACGATAAATAACTTCGTAAGCAAATTGGTCAAGCTTACGAACAGCCTCTCCGTGAACATTCATATTTTCCGTTAAGCCAAGAATATCGGTCAATCCAGCACGTCGGATTTCCCTTTCGATTAATCGAATTGCAAAAGTAAAATCATGAAGAAGAAAAGTAAACTCACCAGTAGCTTCAGGATGCAAATCCTGTTCTTCATTAATATGACGGTCAATAGTAATAAGTTTGGGAGAACTTTGAACAGCCATTTTTTTACCTTCTAATTTATATTACTACTCTTTTACCATTATCAAAAGCATCTTAAAATTTTCCAAAGATTTAACTGAATGAGGACGATTAGCAGGTAAACCAATCACATCGCCTATATTCAAAACATTTTCTTTGCCATCAATTTTTACCATACCAGTGCCGTCGAGACAAATTACCATCGCATCGAACGGAGAGATATGCTCGCTAAGTTCCTGACCTTCCCAAAATGCAAAAAGTGTTACATTCCCATTTTTCTTTTTCAGCAAGACTTTGCTGACAATTGAGTTGGCTTGATATTCCACCAACTTTGCAAGAGGCATAGGATTATTTGCAATTTCATTCAAACTCATCTTCGATATTCTCCTCGATTTTCTTAAGCAAACGGCGGTTGAAGTCAATTTGTTTTTCCAATTGATTAATCTTTTTCTTTAAATCTTCGCGATGCTGTTCAATCCAATGGGGATTTTTCAAATTCTTTTCGTAAATAAAGGGCTCACTATTTAGCATTCGCTCTATAATTCTTTTCTCTATATTGACCATTAATCTTAAATCCTTCAATTCTTCTTCCAACTTTTTAATTATCTCTTCGGAGAATTCAAAATTAACTCCATCGTTGTTTAAAAGTTTATAAAAAATCCTGATTTTAGCAAAATTTCTTTCTTTGTATGCATCTTGAATGGATATCCAAAACTTCTTAAAAAATTCGTTTTCTCCAACAACATCGGGATGTAATTTTTTCACAAGCTGTCGATACATTCGGTTCAACTCATTTTGAAGATTATCATTGTTCGCTGAATGGGTTTGAAAAACAAAGTGAAATGGTATCGAGCTGTTCCCATTTTTCCCCACTCTTTCTTCGTGGTTGTTTTTCCCACCTTCAACGGATTTATTGACTAAATCCCACAAATTTCGAGTTATCTTCATTCCACGACCGATTTTTACAAAGAACAATTCCACTTTCCGCTCCATCTTGTTGCAAAGTTCGGCTTTTTCTTCGAGTTCGCTTTCGAGGTCTCCAAAAATTTTATCGTATTCAAACATAATTCGTGGCTGGACAACATAACGAAGATGATACCATTGTTCAATCAACTCCAACAAAATCTTTTTCTGTTCTTCGATTTTCTCTCGAAGTATTGTTACTCTTCTATGAACAACAATATCATCAAAATTATTCATATAACTCAAAACTTTCCAATACGAAATTAAAATAATTTTGCGAATAAAATCATTCGATTGTTTCTTTTTTCGTAGAACGAGCCACAATCATTTCGAGAATGGCAGAAATTAATGCAAGAAAAACGAATAATTTCCATAATTCAGCACTCGAAGATTGTCGAAAGTCTCGTTCAACAAATTTCCTTGCTTTGCCAACAAAACTTATCTTAACGTCCTTTTTAACAACGCTACGGAAATAATTTTCAATGGTACTTTGTTCAGACAATTCAAGGTGGGATTCTTTAGAATCAATGTTAACCGAAATTGTTCCGATAGATTTGCCTTGAATATCCTTGAGAACATAAGTTCCCAACATATTCAAATTTTGAACATCCAAAAGCAATCCCGAAGGGAAATTTATCGCATTTAATACTTGCTTGTTCGACAATGGGTCTTCGAGATTGAACATTGTGCTTCGAGATTGGGACTTCGGAATATTTATAGATAGGTTAGTTCCAGCACAAACAACGCTCGAAACAAATGATGGAGAACCCAAATAGTATACAGAGCGAAACACAATAACTGGGAAAATTGACGAAACTGGGAAATTACCCCATCCGAGCGTTGGTGCAACAGCACAATAAAGTACCCGAATTTCACCAGATTTAAACTCGGTCAAAAATGAACCTGCATTTGTTTGGAAAATCGAAATCCCATTGGTAATGGGCATCATTGCATTGATTTCGGGCGGGTCTATAGTTGCAGATTTTCCATCTAAACCACCTTTGAAAACGCCTTGAAGCAGAATGTGGTTTCTATCGATAAAAGTAAAATTTGGATGATTTTGAGCCGAAAATGTTTTATACTCTAAATTTCCAAAAATACCAAGCTGATTTAAAAATGATGAGAGGGTCTTGATTGAAGCATTTGGGTCAGGGAAAAGAAAAATTCCACCACCAGACTTAGCAAATTCAACAATCTTTGCCTGAGCATTGTTGTCCATTGGTAAATTTTCAATAATAATTGCAGAAAAATCCATCAAATTAACATTTGAAATAGAATTTGGTGAAATTTCACGATATTGTATCCTTTTCCCATCCAAAGAACGCAGGAAAGTCGCTAAATAACCAGTTGAATTATCCGTTATTAATGCTACCTTCGGTGGCTCGGGAACAATAATACCCTTCCAGTATTTGTTATCGTAGTCAAGTGCATCGCTTTCTATTTCGAACATACATCGATAAGCACCTGAACTTTTGGGCACAAAACTTATAATGACATTTTGAGCACTCTTGCCCTTAATGTTAAAAATTCTTTGGGTAGATTTTTCTCCATTGGCATAAAGACTTAAAACAACATTTTCGAAGGAACTTTCGGAATTATTCCTTATCCGAACCTCAAAATCAATTGTTTTATCAACTTCATAAATTGAACTCAAAGAATAAACTGTATCTATTGAAAGATTGTTAATTGAAATTTTGGACTCTGCCCCAATTTGAATTAAGTGCAAAGTTGTATTTTCGTCAAAAAATTTGGTGGAATCGGAAAAAGGCAACAACGAAGATTTTTGAAAATCGGAGATAATAAATATTTCCTTGCTAAAATTTTTGGCTTTGGATAAGACTTTTTGTGCTCGTCGGAAAGCGCTTTCAAAAGAAAATGGCAAAACGGAAATGTTCGAACGGGAAACTTCATCTTTCACTGCTTCAAAGTTAAATTGGAAAGAAGGCGGTTCTGCTTCACCCGAAGAAAATATTACCGACAGTTCATCTCCATCTTTCAGATTGGAAATCAAATGATTGACAATACTTTTTGACTGACGAAACCTATTCCCAAATTCATCGGAAACGTCCATCGATATGGAATTGTCCAAAATAACGATTGCAGAAACATTACTATATGTTTTCAACAAAGGAAAATTGCTTTTAACAACTGGGCGGGCAAAAGAAAGAACAAGAAAAACAATTATCAAAGTTCTAAGTATCAAAAGTAATATCTGTTTCAGTTTCAGGCGGCGAATTTCTGTCTTTTGCAATTCCTTGAGAAAACGAATCGAAGAAAACTCAATAGTCTTATTTTTTCGCAAAACAAGAAGATGGATTATCACTGGTATCGAAGCAGCAACCAAACCCAACAAATAAAGAGGATTTAGAAAATGCATAATTATCTAATTTTTCAAAAAATATTAAACGAAGAAGTAAGTGGATAATTTAAGCTTAATCTTCTTTGAAGAAGAATTCGCTTAAATCATCGAAACGAATGTTCACAACAATCCACCCAAGTTTAGGTGATTTATAGAAAGTAAAAACCCATCGCATTGGGAAATCGGTATGATAAGCAAGATAGCGAACACGCATAAACGACTCCGAAACAATGTCGGAATTGATTGGTTCGTAGGACTTAATTGCACCGTAAATGGTATTCGCTCTTTTAGTCTCCGTTATCAACTTCTGAATTTCATCAGTTTTCTTTTTTAATGGGCTTTCTCCAATTAGTTCATCAAATGCTTTTTCAATTTTGTTTGCAATAATATTATCGAAAAACATATGAATTTTATCGAGCACTACTTGGGGAACGCCTAATACCGAGACTTTCTTGGCTTTGTCCGATGCCGACAGGGGCAATTTGCCCTCTTGACTATATGCTGAAAGTATTGAAAACATAAAAGCCAAAGTCAATACAGCAAGTTTTTTCATATTAAATCGTAGATTTTAGCAAAAAACAAAATTAAACAATATTTTCCGAATTCCAAGTTACTTCGGGTATATTTTTAATAAAATTGATGTAACGGGCAAAAACAAAAAGGAAATCCGAAAGCCTATTCAAAAAAACGACGATGTTGTGGTTGATTTCCTCGTGATTTTCCAGTTCGACAATGCGTCGTTCTGCCCGCCTACAAACTGTTCTGGCAATATGAACAAAAGCAGATTCAAAGCAGCCACCCGGCAAAATGAAATGCTTTAACTCTGGCAATTTTTCTGAATAAAAATCTATCAAGTTTTCAATCATTTCTACATAGTCTTGAGAAATTCTATTAATTTTCCCCTCTCTTTTCGATTCCAGTGGCGTTGCGAGGTCTGTTCCAACAAGATAAAGCAAATGATTTAGTTTGACGAAATTCTCCTTATCCGCATGAGGTAAATCAAAAGATGATATAACGGCGAGATAGGAATTTAGTTCGTCCACAGTACCGTAAGCTTCCACACGCAAAGCAGATTTAGGAACACGAGTTCCATCGAAAAGGGAAGTTTCCCCTTTGTCTCCCGTTTTAGTATAGATTTTCATACTTAATCCAAATTAGTAATTTTATTAATTTTAATTTTTTTAAAAATGCAATTTAACTTTGGAAAAAGAAATTATTAAAGTTTTGTTTATTGGGGATATTTTTGGCAAGTCGGGCCTGCTGGCTATCACTAATTTCTTCCCTATTTTTTTGGAAAAATACGCTCCTGACTTCGTCATTGGAAATGCCGAAAATGCAGACGACGGGAAAGGCGTTGGCCCCGATACAGCTGAAATGCTATTTTCATCTGGTTTCGATGTTCTGACCACGGGGAATCACATTTGGGATAACTGGAAGTCTCGCCCCTTCCTTGCCAAAACGAACAAAGTCCTTCGACCTATGAACTACCCCAGCGGAAATCCCGGACTTGGCTACTTCGTTTACGAAATTCCTAACACCGATGTGAAAATTGGTGTAATCAACTTGCAAGGTAGAACCTTTATGCAAACAATAGATTGCCCATTTCGTTCTGCCGACCGAGCTATCAATGACATTGCAACCAAAACTAATATTATAATAATTGACTTTCACTGCGAAGCAACCGCCGAAAAAATTGCACTTGCTCATTACTTGGATGGTAAAGTAAGTGTAATTGTTGGAACACACACCCATATTCAATCTGCAGATGAAAGAATTTTACCCAAAGGAACTGGCTACATTTCCGATGTTGGTATGACAGGACATTACAATTCCGTAGTTGGATTAAAAGTTGATATTGCCTTGAAAAGATTTTTGCTTCAAACACCATTTAAATTTGAGCAGGCAAGTGGCGATGAACATATTGCCGGTGTTTATTTCGAAATAAATTGCACAGCCGGAAAATGTATCAAAATCGAAAGATTCTTTTACCCCGAATTTCAAAAACAAGTTTTGTAGGTGTCCAAAATGAAAAAAAATAAAGGACTTAAAATCGCAATTGTTGGAGCAACTGGACTTGTCGGGAGAACTTTCCTCAAAGTCTTGGAAGAATCATTCCTTCCGATAGATGAAATTCGTCTTTATGCAACCGAAAGAAGCGCTGGACAATTTCTTGAATTCAAAGGAACAAAGTTGATAGTCGAAAATGTAAAACAGGCGGATTTTACAAAATTCGATGTTGCATTGTTTTCTGCAGGCAAAGTTGCTAGCAAGGAAATTGTACCCAGTGCTGTGAAAAGCGGTTGCTTGGTTATCGACAATGGAAGCTACTGGCGGATGCATCCAAATGTTCCACTTGTGGTTCCCGAGGTTAATTTTTACCAAGCATTACGACATAAGGGACTTATTGCCAACCCAAACTGTTCGACAATTCAACTTGTGGTTGCTCTAAAGCCTATCAAAATGAAATATGGGCTTCGTAAGGTTGAAGTTTCTACATACCAAGCAATAAGCGGTGCGGGACAAAAGGGAATACAAAAACTCCAAAAAGAACTTGCTACGGGCAAAACCGAAAATATTCTTTCGAAACATCCTATTGCTTTCAATGTGATTTTTCATTCAATACCATCGAAATACAACTTTTCCGAAGAAGAAACAAAAATCATTAACGAAACCAAAAAGATTTTAGAGGACAAGAAACTGAAAATTACTGCAACTTGTGTAAGAATTCCTGTTTTGGTAAGCCATTGCGAATCAGTTTCAATTGCAACAAAAGAAGAGTTTTATCTTGAAGAACTCGAAGAAACTTTAAAAAGCAGTCCGGGAATCAAAATCATTGATGAACCTGAAAAAGAAGGATACCCCACTCCGCGATTAGCAGAAGGAACGGACTTCGTTTACATTGGCCGCATCCGTAGAAATCCCACCGAAAAGAATGGTTTACATCTTTGGGTCGTTGCCGACAATGTTCGAAAAGGCGCTGCAAGCAACGCAGTGCAAATTCTCGAAAAGCTTTGGAAAGAGAATCCCGAAAAGATATCTAATTTTAAATCACTCTTCTAACTTTCGGATTTGTTTTTTATCGCTGCTTCCCAAGTAACTTCGCAACCAGCTGCTTTGAACATTGCAGAAGCTGGACAGTATTTGGTTTGAGAAAGTTCAATGGAACGATTCAAATCCTCCATAGTCGCATCGGGACTAATAAGTTCATAAATCAAATGGGCTTTTTTGAAAACCATTGGATGTTCTTTGGCTCGCTCGGCGACTATTTTGACATTAAAACCCTCAACCGTTTTTCTCTTCTTCCTAAGGATACTTATAACATCCATAAATGTACAAGCGCCCATAGCCATAAGAAACACTTCCATTGGCTTCGGTGCTGTATTTTCGCCTCCCACAGAAGGGTCGGTATCAAACACTGTTTCCAATCCGAGCTTATTTTTGCCGATAATCCGCATATTGCGGTCAAGTGTGAGATTTACTTCCATCGTTCTCTCCAGTTTCTTTAACAACAATTTCAATTGGTTTCAAATTACTTCTTTCAATCTGTTTCTCAATAAATTCACGAATTTTGGGTCGAATAAAAATCTTATCGGAATATTCAGAAATTACATTCGATAAAATCGAAAGGTGCAGTTCAATTGGCAATGTCTTGTTCAAAATTATAATCTTTTCATCTCGGAGTATACAGGCTCCACCTTCGAAATTACCATTCTCTTTGCGAATTTTATATCCAAGAGACTTAAGCAAATCTATCATTTCATCATATATTTCCTTCTGCTTCATTTTTGTGTCTTTTCAATGGTTGAAAAATTAAAAATGTTATAATCGTAAAAAAGGCAAGCCAATTGTAAACAATCAGAAAATTAAACTTGGCAAATCTTCGGTGGAAAAAGTTTTGGATTTCATTCGAATAATAATTCAGATTACTATTGAAAAAAACATACAATCCAAGCCGAATATCCCAATAAAAAAGTATTAATTGGGACAAGACAGCAATTGAAAAAAGAACATAGGACATAAAAATCCAACCTTCGGACTTAAAGTGGGATTTTAAGTTCGGGAATAAAACTATTGATGAAATTAGCGCAAGAAGAAAACCAAAATTTGTGTATAAAGAACCAACAGAGAAATGACGGACTGTCCATAAAGCCAAGTTGTCGTTCACCCAATAGCGAAAGGAAATAGCATTGATTTTAGGCTCGAAAATATCGTAGGCAATGGATGTTTGAACAATTGAACCACCAATCCAAATTACGACCCCAATCGAAAGCAAACAAAGG
>Ga0068706_1000119_pt1 | contig 37694 bp, 34 predicted proteins | sample YNPMSBMetaG_FD_65632 | JGI IMG/M metagenome (GOLD analysis project Ga0068706, IMG submission 65632) | Anoxygenic and chlorotrophic microbial mat microbial communities from Yellowstone National Park, USA - YNP MS-B MetaG | ecosystem: Environmental > Aquatic > Thermal springs > Hot (42-90C) >...
AAAAATGATATCCTTAAAGCTATACAAGCTCCTGAAAATCAAAAAGTTTTTCAAAAAATTGATAAAATTTTCCAAAAATAATTTTATTAATTGCAGGCATCACTTCTTCTAATAGTAACGATTTTACAAGCTCTAAAGGTAGCTCAGATGGTTTTTTATTAAGTTTAAATGAAAATGGAGGAAACGGGTTCCATAGTTTCTAATTATTACGGCGGTAATGGAGGGAAAATTGATTTTTGAAACCTCTTCCAATAATAATATAACCGAAATCACTTTTGAACAACCTACAGGACTTTATTTGTTAAGCATTCAAACAGATACTAACCGCTATCACCAAAAATTTTATCTCGTCAATAACTGATTTTGCCAGGTGGTATAATGATACCTAATTTTTTATGAAGCTCATCACGAAGTTGTAAAAGTTTTTTATGTCTAATTAACAAATGGTTTTGTTCATCTTCCGTAGATTTTTGAAATGCTTCTAAATTGAGTTCAATCATTTTTTCAAGTTTTTCCAGTTCATAATGCAGATAAGCAGAATTTAATGCCTCAAAAGGGTCATTATCTAAATCCGTAGTTAAAATACCGTACTTTTCCCAATGTGGGGACAATTTTTCTACATTGATGATGAAATCAGCTACGATTTTACTTATTTCAGGGTTTTCATGATTTAACAATTTTAAATTTAAATTTTCAAGTTGGTTTGCATTTTGGAGTATTTCATTTCGTATTAACTCAAATTCAGGATAAAAAAACGGAGCTTCCTGAAATTTCTGCAATAGCACTTGTTGGACCACAAACGTTTGGTTATCCATCTGAAAACTTTTATTTCCCGAGAAAAAAAACAACCTAAGAAGTTCTTTTTCTTTATCATAATACGGAGTAAGCGTAGGCTTTGTTTGAGAACGCTCATAACTAATTTTTTCAATTTTTTGGTTTTCAATAATTTTTTGGCGAATGGAAATATTCAAAATATTATCACTTACCTCTAATTGCTGAGCAATTTGCTGAATATAAAGGGCTTTTTTCAGGTCATCTTTGATTTTAGAAAGCGTATCAGTAATTTCTTTGATGATTTCTAATTTATCTTGCGGAGAATGAGTATTAAATTGTTTTTTCAAGTAATCTAATTTAAATTGAACTCCATCCACCGCTTGATTTTGCAAAAGATCTTGTAGCGCTTCTTTACCAAATTTTTGTAAAAAGGAATCAGGGTCTTCGGGGGCAGGCAGGATAAGAATTTTGACGTTCAAATCTTCTTCTAAACCTACATTAAGGGCTTTCAGAGCAGCTTTAACACCGGCCTCGTCACCGTCATACAAAATAGAAATTTGAGGCGCAAAACGCTTAATAAGGCGAGCTTGTTCATTAGTGAATGCTGTACCACAGGATGCCACGGCATTCTCAAAGCCATGTTGATGTAACGTGATAACATCTAAATACCCTTCTGATAAAATAGCAAATTGTTTTTTTCGTATGGCTTCTTTTGCCTCAAAAATACCATACAAAGCATAACTTTTGTTGTAAACAATGCTATCTGGTGAGTTTATATACTTGGCAACCTCTTGGGAGCTTCCTAAAATTCTACCACCAAAACCAATAATTTTGCCTTGTAAGTTCTTGATTGGAAACATGATACGATGACGAAAGCGGTCAATCCATTGATTATTTTCATTTTTTAGGCTTAGACCGGATTCTAAAAGGTATTCTTCTTTAAAAAAATTTTTTAAAGCGGTTTGGGCGAATTCATTTTTTGCTTTCGGTGCATACCCAATTTGAAATTTCTTACGGATATCAGTATATACCCCTCTTTTTTCCAAATATTCTTGGGCTTCACGAGAGGATTCTAATTGGGATAAAAAAAATTGCAGAGCAAAGTCATTGAGTATATAAATGCTATCTTTTTTAGCAGATTCATCCGGGGAATAAGGTGTATTTTCTAACTCTACGGGAATGTTAAACTTTTTGGCGAGCGTAAGAATGGCTTCATAAAAAGAAAGACCGTCCATTTCCATTAAGAAGTTCACCACTCCACCGCCTTTGCCCGTAGAAAAACATTTATAAATTCCTTTTGAAGGAGATACCGCAAAGGAAGGTGTTTTTTCATTTTTAAACGGTGATAGCCCCCACCAGTTTTGCCCTTTTTTTTTGAGTTCTACGTATTCACTAATGACCTCTACAATGTTAGCAGTTGCAGTTTGAATAACGTTTTCAATAGTTTTGGAGGGTATTCTCATAATTTTTTGGGGTTTAAGATTTTACGTAAATTTTCATTGAACTGATTTAAAGCAAAAATAGTAAAAAAAATCATAGAACCGGGAAATAAAACGAGCCACCAGGCGTTGAGGTCATTTCTACCTGATTTTAATAATGAGCCCCATGAAACATGGCTAGAACTTATGCCTAAAAAACTTAATGCAGATTCTACCAAAATAGCTGATGCCACTGCAAATGAAATACTTACCCAAATGGGAGGCATGGCGTTCGGTAATACATGGCGTAATAAAATTTTTAGTGAAGGTAGACCTTGAATTTTAGTTACAGAAATATATTCCAAATTTTTGATTTTCAGGATTTCAGCACGAATAAGCCGAGCAAATAAAGTCCATTGACCAAAAGCAATAATGCCTATCAGCAAAAAAATACTAGGCTTTGCTATTGCGGTTAAAATAATGATTATCAATAACATAGGAATAGAAAGTTTGATTTCAATCACTCTTGAAATCAGAATATCTAACGGAATAGCTACGTTTTTTTGTAAAAAGGTATATTTTTTTTTCAGGAAAGAAAATCCTTTCCAACAAATTAAGATAACCGAGCAAAATAAAAGAGTACTAAAAAAAAGTTGCGTTAAGAACGAAAAAAAACTGAAAGATAAAGCGTTTTGTAGTTGGTAGTATCGGCTATAAAAACTAATAAAAAATGCCCATAATCCAAAAGACAACAAAATGAAAAGCGAATAACGAGAAATTTTAAAGTCGTAATCACCCCAGAAACCTGCAATAGACCCCAAAAAAATTCCGAAAAGCGCAGCTAAAAAAGTGGCAGAGACCCCAATTATTATAGCATAGCGAGCACCGTAAATTAGACCGCTGGCAATATCTCTACCGAGTTCATCTGTACCAAGGTAGTGATAAAATTTTTTATTTTTTACAGTAAGAACGGCAAAAGGTGGTTTAGCAGGGGCGTTGTCAAGGTCTAATTGTTCAGGTGAAAAAGGAATAGGAGCCCACCAAGATGCTTCCAAATCCAAGGTTTTCCAATCTTTGTTTGCAAGTTCACTATCCCATTGATACCAACCGAAGTCACTCAAAATATCATAAATAACTGGAAAGTAGGTTTGTTGTTTATATTGAGCAAATAAAGGCTTCTCATTGGCAATAAAATTTGCAAATATGCTTATCAAAAGTAAAAAAGCTATCCAAGTAAAAGAAAAACTATAAAACAGAGATTTCCATTTTCTTAGTTGCACGGGATAAGAAGCTAATAAATCTTTTTCAAAAAGTTCAAGACGTTTTCACGCATAAATTTACTGACAATTTTATACGGGGTAAGCCCGCTATCTTTGAATTTATCGTAGTTCATTTCAAAGAAGGAAATTAAATCCAGTTCTAATTTAGGGTAATCACGAACAGACGTACAACTGTAGATAGGTTCAATGAGCCCGTCAAAATCAGAGCCGATAGCGATGGAGTCAAAGGCTTTGGAGGGGTCAATACCATTTTTCACGAGGACGTTATAAATGTGTTCAATTTGGTAATATATAAGCAGAGATTGGTTGAGTTTTTCTTTTAGGAATTTAGCGAGTAATTTTTCGCTGGAAAGTACACGTCTATCCATAATAATGCCCATCAAGCCGCCTAACTGATGAATAGCGAGGATATCATCATCATGAAAGTTAATATCCCAAGGATTGAATTTTTCACTTTTTGCGCGTTCTGTGCTTTTATCTTCTTTGGTAATCAGTTGGTGATTTTGTACGTTAGTTTCTTTACCGCTTACAGCAAAATGACTAGCAACAATCGGAAATTTGTATTCTTTAGAAAGATGATAAATTTGCTGACGGGTCACGGCATCACAATGTTTAATGTCAATAACAATTTTGTTTTGTAAACATTTCTGAACGAAGTAATTACCCAAAAAAGTTAGCCCCCTGTAATCGCCGAGGAAATTAAGAGTGGTGATAGGGTTTTTTATAATTTTTTTAATGCCGTTCAGTTCTACGACTTTAGGCATAGTAGCTAAATAGTTGAAAACGAAATGGTTAAGGGTAATAAACTTGAAACCATTGTTCAAGAACCAATTTAAACGTTCATCAATCAGTTCAATGGAAAGGGGCTCGGGCGGCTCGGCTTTAGAATTAACAGCAAAATGTTCAGAATACTCAAAACCTAAGCAATGAGCTCCTTCAATAGAAAGGATAATACCAATTTTATTTTTGTCTTTTAGAACTTCTTCAATTTGAGCGTAATTTTTGATAAAGATCAGCTCTTTGGATTTATCAGGGGAGTATTGATGGCTTTTAAGGAATTCGAATTCTTGTTGAAGGATAGTAAAAGGCTTAGTTGCACTGATTTCACGCAGTTTTTTGATATCTAAGTTGAGTAATCTTGCCATGATAGCGGGCTGCGTAAAGATTTTAGAAAGTAAGTACCTTTCCAGTACAGTAATGTAATGACACACTAAACGAGTATTGGAAGCAAATAAAGCATTAAAATTGGCTCTTGAAAATTGGGTAGTACGATTATAAACGTGAGCGGGATCGTTAGTGGTATAATCATTCCAGGGGTCATTGATATTATTAGCTAAAAACGGTTTTAACGTGGGATGGATATGAATATCGACGTAAATGTTCATAGTAATGAATTTTTAGGAGTAAAAACTGAAATAGTCAGCAGGTCTTAAATTAAAAAATGAGAAAGCGGTTTTCCAGAAGATTTGTTCTTTGGTGGCATCAGTAAGGAGGTTAGTATCTTCGAGGAATTTACCGTGTTCTAGGTCACCGAGCGGGAAAGGGTAATCAGTACCGTAAGCAATTTTATCAGCGCCGAGGGTATCAACTAAGAATTTGAGAGCATGTGCATCATGGGTAATCCCGTCGACCCAAAAAGATTTTGCATAATGAATAGGAGGTTTAGAGATATTTTTAGCGCAGAGGTCTGGGCGTGCAAAGTAGCCATGGTTAATTCTGCCTAATGTAAAAAAGAAAGAACCACCGCCATGAGCAAAAAGTACTTTTAATTTAGGGAATTTTTCAAAGATGCCGCCAAAAATCATATAGCAAATAGCGCGAGTAGTTTCAGCAGGCATTCCTACTAACCACGGGAGAAAATAGTCCGGGATAAGTTCTTTGCCCATCATTTCCCACGGATGAATCATAATAGGGACACCGAGGCTTTGAGCTGCTTCCCAAAAAGGGTAAAAATCAGGATGATCTAAATTTTTTTGGTTTACATTCGTACCGATTTCAATACCTTTTAAACCGAGTTTGGTTACACATCTTTCCATTTCTTGAATGGCTAAAGAAGGGGCTTGCATCGGGACGGTTCCTAAGCCTATCAATCGTTTAGAATGTTCATTTTGAACATCCGCAATGAAATCATTATAAAATTGGCACCAGTACAAAGTATGTTCAGGTTTTGCCCAATAATAAAACAAAACAGGAATGCTAGACAAAACCATTACATTAACACGATGTTCGTTCATGTCTTTGATAATAAGTTCATGGTCATAGCAATTTGCTTGTACTTTACGAAAAAAAGTGCCATCATCTTTTACCATATCTACTGTACCATCCTCACGATAATGCAGTTCTATGAAACCACCGTAACCGAATTTATCTTTTAGGCTTTGCCATTTGGGCGGCATAATATGCCCATGTATGTCTATTTTGAATTTAGGAACCATCGTAGGAAAATCTCACAAAAATAAAACACGAATTGCATATTTTCAAAAGTATTTTTGACTTTTCATGCTAATGCAATTTTAAAAAACAAAGGGCACCTTCTCAGCGCCCTTGCTAAATAATTTATTTTAATGCGTCAAGCTCAGCTTTGTAAGTTTTGAGTTTTTCGTTTTCTTCTAACAAAGTACAAATTTGTACTAATGCCTTTAACATAGCCTTTTTATCTTGAACAGAAGCATTTTCTGAAAGTTGGTAAGATTTTTCTATGTAAGTTAAGGCTTTTTTGAAATCTGCTTTAGCTTCGTCTAAAAGTTTTTTGTACTCGTTATTATCCGAACTTTTGTTAGCTTTATCGTATTTTTCTTTACCTGCGTTATTATACAGAGCACCTAAATTAAAAAGAACATCTCTGTTATTGGGATTTTTTTCTAAGATGGATTCATAAATTTTGATAGCTTTTTGCATGTCATTGCTTTCAAGTAACTGAGCGTAAGCCATTTTAAGCAGTTCATCATTAGGATTTTTTTGGATATCTTGTTCAAATTTTGCTAGGGCTCTATCGTAGAGAGCGGGGTTGGTTGCGTACATGTAAATTTCATTTTTACGGATTTCTTCGTTATCGGGGTATTTAGTTTTTCCTTCAGTGAATATGCGGTTCATATTTTCGTAATCATTAGCAGCGGCATATAAGCGTCCTAACAGAGCATAAGCAGAAGGAATAGCGGGGTCAGGCTCTTTAGGTGGGTTTTGGTTATGAGCTTTAAGTGCTTTATCTAAGGAAAAAATGGCTTTGGTAGAGTCTCCATCGCCCACATGGCAATACCCTTCTAATAAGAAAACTCCGTAGATATTTGGATTTTTTTGTTCCTCAAAAATTTTGATATTTTTTTCAATCATTTCAAGGGCAGGTTTATACATTTTTTGTTTGTAGAGTTCAAAAGCTGTTTGGTAATAAACTGGTCCTAATACTGCATAGCCCATTTTAATATCATTCGCAAATTTTTTGTCGGTATCATATTTTTTGGCGTTTTCGAGGGCGTTATAAGTATCGTTCAAGATGTTAGGATACTTCATTATCAGTTCTTTTTTTCCACTGGTTAAAATACCGATATAAGCTTGCCCGAGCTTAGCGTAGGCTTTTGCTAAATCTTTTTGGTCTAATAATTCAGGCTTAGCAATGGCTTCTTGTAAATATTGAATGGCTTTTTCATATTCTTGGTCTTGTACAGCCATCGCACCTGAAGTTACCTTTGAACGTTGACCGTAAGTGAAAAGCAGGATGCTCCATAGAAGAGCGGCTATCCAAATTTGTTTAAAATTGAAAGTGTTATTCATATTTATAAAATTTATTCGTCAAATAATTCGTTAGAGTTTTGTTCAGATACTTGAATATTTTCGTCATCTTTTTCAGCGATTTTAGCTACGGCGGCAATATCGTCCCCTTCTTTAAGGCGAATCAAAATGACACCTTGAGTATTTCTACCTGCCTCACGGATGCTGGAAACAGAGGTTCTAATCATATTATTTTCTTTGGTGATAATCATGAGGTCATCAGTATCTAATACGGGTTTAATAGCGATAAGGTGCCCCGTTTTGGGGGTGATATGGATAGTTTTTACGCCTTTACCTCCACGGTTCGTGAGGCGATATTCATCTATTTTACTTCTTTTTCCGTAACCTTTTTCTGACACCACAAGCAATTGGGTATCTGGATGTTTTACAACAACCATGCCAATAACGAAATCACCTTCTTCAAGGGTTATACCTTTGACGCCTGTAGCATTTCTGCCCATATCTCTGACAGTAGATTCATTAAAACGAATAGCCATACCTTGATGCGTTGCAATAACGATTTCATTGTTACCGTCAGTTAGTTGGGCATCTATCAATTCATCACCTTCCTCAATGTTGATAGCGATAATTCCCGTGGAACGGGGGCGGCTGTATTCTTTCACTGCGGTTTTCTTAATAGTTCCTTTGCGGGTTACCATCACAATAAAGTGATTTTCAATGAATTCTTTATCATCAAGGTTAGCTATATTGATGAAAGCTTTAATTTTATCGTCATCTTCTATTTGGATGAGGTTTCTAATAGAACGCCCTTTGGAAGCTTTGGTGCCCTCAGGAATTTCAAAAGCTTTAAGCCAGTAACATTTTCCTTTTTCTGTAAAGAAAAGCAAGTAATTATGAGTGGAAGCAATGAAAAGATGTTCTACGAAGTCTTCTTCTTTGGTGGTCGTTCCTTTTGCGCCGATACCTCCCCTGCCCTGCCGTTTGTAATTATTGATAGCCGTTCTTTTGATATAACCTTCGTGCGTAATGGTAATGACAACGTCTTCGTTGGCTATCATGTCTTCAATACTAAAATCTTCGGCAGAATAGACAATTTGGGTTCTTCGTTCATCACCATATTCTTTGGCAACTTCGTTCAGTTCTTCTTTAATAATTTGCATACGGTGGGGTTCGTTAGCTAGAACTTCACGGAAATAGGCAATTTTTTTCATAATTTCATCATATTCTTGGCGAATTTTATCCATTTCAAGCCCTGTCAAACGTTGTAGACGCATGTCTAAGATAGCTTTTGCTTGAATTTCAGACAGGTTAAATTGGGACATCAATCCATTTTTAGCAACTTCGGGAGTAGCAGCTGAACGAATCAAAGCAATAACAGCATCTAAATTATCTAAAGCAATGATGAGTCCTTCTAAGATATGAGCTCTTTGAAGAGCTTGGTCTAAGTCATATTGAGTTCTTCTGATTACAACTTCATGGCGATGTTCTACGTAATGAACAATCAAATCTTTGAGGTTCAGGGTCATAGGGCGCCCTTTGACTAATGCCACGTTATTCACTCCAAAAGAAGTTTGCAAAGCTGTATTTTTGTACAATTGATTTAAAACTACGTTAGCATCTCCGTCTTTTTTGATTTCTACTACAATTCTTAGCCCTTCTCTATCAGATTCGTCACGCACTTCGGAAATACCGTCTAATTTCCCTTCTTTCATGAGTTCGGCAATTTTGGCTACTAATGCCGCTTTATTGACCATGTAAGGAATTTCTGTGATAATGATTTTTTCTTTGCCTTGTTTGTTAGTTTCAATTTGAGCTAATGCACGAATAACTACTTTTCCTTTGCCGGTTAAAAAAGCTTCACGGACGCCGTCATAGCCGTAGATAATACCTCCCGTAGGAAAATCAGGAGCTTTAATGAACTTCATCAGTTCCTCGATAGAAATGTTACGGTTATCAATGTAAGCACAAATTCCTTGAACAACTTCCCGTAAATTGTGAGGTGCCATATTAGTAGCCATCCCGACGGCAATCCCAGAGGAACCATTGATTAACAAATTAGGAATTTTGGAAGGTAAAACAGTAGGTTCTTGCAAAGAATCATCAAAATTAGGGGCAAAGTCTACGGTATTTTTTTCGATATCTACGAGCATTTCTTCGGCGATTTTGCGAAGTCTTGCTTCGGTATAACGCATAGCGGCAGGTCCATCTCCATCAATAGAGCCAAAGTTACCTTGCCCATCTACTAACGGATAGCGTAAGGACCATTCTTGTGCCATACGAACCATGGTATCATAAACCGCACTATCACCGTGCGGATGGTATTTCCCGAGTACTTCTCCTACAATTCTTGCAGATTTTTTATAAGGTCTATTAGAGGTAAGCCCTAAATCAGACATCCCGTAAAGCACTCTACGATGAACGGGCTTTAAGCCGTCTCTTACATCCGGCAAGGCACGGGATACAATTACTGACATGGAATAGTCAATGTATGCAGTACGCATTTCATCTTCTATTCCTTTAAGTATAATTTTTTCGTTATGTTCCATTATTTCAGATGAAAACGCAAAAGTACGAAATTATTTACTTATCTACAAAAAGTCTTTGAACGGATGTTATAAAAGTTTTTGTATTTTTGCAACATGGCTAAAATTGTTATTTTGACAGGTTTAACATTGAGTATTTTTATTTTTTTCTTGGGGCTCATCCTAGTGATACGCCCTCCTGAAAACCTACAAAGCGGTTTCATTTCGCCCTTTGCTCTGGGTATTTTGTGCGTTTTGTACGCAATATTTAGAATTTGGAAATCGCTACAAATGTTAAAAAATCTCAAAAATCAGAAAGAAACAGAATAGTGAAAAGATTGATTACAATAACGGTTGCTTTAATGGTTTTGTATAGTTGTAAAAAGGAATTTGTGTACAAAAGTTCAGGGGCATTAGGCTTTAGTACAGATACCGTTAGAATTGATACGATATTTACGACATTTCCTTCTCCAAGTTATCGGCTTTTTGTGTACAATAAAAATAGTTATGCAGTGAAAATCAAGACCATAAAACTTAGAGGAGGGTCAAATTCTGAATTTCAAATCACAGTGGACGGCATTACAGGAATTGAGCATCATGATGTTACCTTAGAACCTAATGACTCTATCTATATTTTTGTAAGTTTAAAATCCAACGAAAAAGAAAAAATTGTTCAGGATTACATTGATTTTGAATTAGATAATCGTAAGGAGGTAGTGGTATTGCAGGCATATGTAAAGGATGCGTATTTTTATAGAGGAGTAGACAGTGTTTATGTGTTTGATTGTAATACGGTTTTAGGGTCTGATAAACCGCATATTATAGACGGAATAGCCTATGTTCCTGAGAATTGTACTTTAACTATTCAAGCAGGCGCAGAAATTAGATTTTCTTCTGTAAAAAATAAATATGCCATACCTATATCTCAAATTTTGGTCGATGGGACATTACTTTTAGAAGGGCAACCTGAAAAAAGAGTTTTATTTGATACCTGGCGTTTAGATAAGGGCTATCGAGAAGGCTCGGGGCAATGGTTTGGGTTGCATTTTTTGAAAAATAGTAAAAACTCTCGCATACAATATGCACTATTAAAAAATGGACATATTGCAATACAAGTGGATTCCATGAGTTTAAGTTCTGAGCCTAAGGTTGCTATTGAACAAACAGAAATTAGGAATTTTTCAAATTTTGGCATTTTAGGATTAGGAGCTCATGCGTTCAATGCTATTCCCTCTATTAAAATGGTGAATTGCTTAGTATATAATTGCGGGCAAAGTAATGTAGGTTTATATTTTGGAGGTACTTATGAATTTGAGCATTGTACATTTGTAAATTATTCGAGAGAAATTAGAAGAACAGAACCCGTACTAAGTATAGCCGATTATTTAGATTACGAAGAAAATGGAGTTACTAACCGCATAATTTATCCGATGAAGACCTATTTTTCAAGTTGTATTATATATGGTTCAGAGGAGCAGGAATGGAAGTCAGATTTTAAAGGAAATCAGGCTGAAATTTTATTCGAGAATTGTTTAATAAAAAATAAGCCCGAGGTTAATGTGCCAGGGAACAACAACATTTTTAATCAGGACCCAAAATTTAAGAATGTTAATGAAAGAGATTTTGGATTATTGGAAAGCAGCCCATGTATAGATAAAGGGAAGTTTCCGAGTGATATCAGTATAGATTTATGGGGCAAGCCAAGAATGCAAGTGCCTGATATTGGAGCAGTTGAGTATATCCCTTGAATGATTTAACATTTTTTATAAATAAATTTGATACAACGTATTGAGAAACCCCATATTTTTGTAACGATTTTATTTAACAACTTTAATCAACACACAACAATGAAAAAGTTATTTGGTTTATTGATGATCGCAGGATTATTAACAGTTACTGCATGTAACAAACCTGCTGAAAACAAAACTGAGCAGCAGCCTGCTACTGAGCAACCTGCTAACGCTGAAGGTCAACAACAAACAGAACAGCCTCAACAAACTGAACAACAGGCTGACACTACAAAAAAAGAAGAACCCAAAAAAGAAGAGAAAAAGTAATTCTTTTTATCTCTTTGAGGAAGGGCTATGCTTTTGCATAGCCTTTTTTATTTTATTATTTGGTACAAATTATCATTCAATTTAAACTTTTTCCACTCAAATCAAATAATTTTAGAAATTAAAACGTTGTGAATAAATAAAAGTTGAACTTTTAAAGCAAAGCTTTATATTTGTATTAAAATGAACATAAAGGCAGTAAAACCTCCATTAGCAGAACGTGTAAGACCTCAAAGTTTGGATGCTTTTTATGGGCAAAGGCATTTGCTTTCGCCCGGTAAACCTTTGTATAACCTTATTCAACAACAAAATTTAGTCTCTTTTATTTTATGGGGACCACCTGGCACTGGTAAAACCTCCTTTGTTTACTTATTGGCTCATCATCTTCAAAAAAAAATATTCACTTTAAACGCTGTTCAATCTGGCTTGAAGGAATTAAAAGAAATTTTAGAACAAGCACCGTTTTACCATCAGCCTATTTTATTTATAGATGAAATACACCGTTTTAATAAATCACAGCAAGATGCTTTACTCCATACCGTAGAAAAAGGTAAAATTATTTTAATTGGTGCCACTACTGAAAACCCTTCTTTTGAAGTAATTCCCGCTCTGCGTTCCCGTTGTCATATTTATGTTTTTTATGCTTTAACACCTGAAGAGATTCAATCCATTATTGAACAGGCAGTTCAACAAGATGAACTACTAAAAGAAAAAAAATTTATTTTTCGTTCTTTGGATGCCGTATATGCTTATTCAGGCGGTGATGCACGTAAAGCATTGAATATTATTGAGTTATTATTTCAATCTTCTGTTCAAAGCGAAATTATAGTAGATAATGAAACCGTACAAAATGTAGTACAAGAAAATTTAGGAGTGTATGACAAAAACGGGGACAACCATTATGATTACATATCAGCGTTTATCAAAAGTATACGGGGTTCAGACCCGAATGCGGCGGTATTTTGGTTAGCAAAAATGTTGGTACATGGTGAAGACCCGCTTTTTATTGCTCGTAGAATGATTATTTTAGCTTCTGAAGACATAGGCAATGCCAACCCCAATGCTTTATTATTAGCCAATGCTTGTTTTGAAGCTGTACATAAAATAGGCATGCCCGAAGCAAGAATTATCCTTTCTCAAACCGCAACTTACCTTGCTACTTCACTGAAAAGCAATGCAGCTTATCTAGCCATTGAAAAAGCTATTGACTACGTAAAAAAATATCCCCATCATTCAGTACCTTTACACCTCAGAAATGCTCCTACTTCTCTGATGAAAAACTTACAGTATGGCTCTGGCTACAAATATGCCCATGATTATGAAATGTTTGATACCGCAGCTAATCAAGATTTTTTGCCAAAAGGTTTAGAAAAAACTATCTTTTATCATCCCAAAAACATCGGTAAAGAAAACGAAATACTTCAATTTTTGAAAAAGAAATGGCAAAATTACTATCCTTACGAATAATTTTGGGGATTTTGTGGATTAAAATTAGTTTGAGTAATGGTTTTTTATATAGCCAAAAGAAAAAAACTAAAACCAAAACTAATGTTTCTACTTATCCCGTTTTTCCGTCTGAAAAATCATCCCTATTAGATAGCCTGTTGAATAAGTTACCTCTCAAATACCATAAAATTTTAAAAAATCCCGAAAGATATCGTTTTCAGTTAATTTACACACAAATCAACCGAAATCCTAAGAATATTCCCGTTCTAACACATCATATTTATCGTTTAGATACTACAGAGTATTTTTATCCCGCTTCTTGTTTAAAAATGCCGGTGGCAGCATTAGCCTTAGAAAAATTAAAAAATTTAAAAATACCGAATTTGAATTGGGATACAAAAATTGTTAACGAAAAAAGCCGTCCTTGCCAAATGGACCCCGTCACAAAAGACCCTGATATGGCTTCCGGTATCCCGACCATCAAAGGTTATATCAAAAAAATTTTTTTAATTTCTGATAATCCAGGATATGACCGTTTGTATGAGTTTCTTACACCTTATTACATCAACGACACTTTGCGCGCAAGAGGTTATAAGTCTACCAAAATTGTGCAGCGTCTATTCACTTATTGCCCCATTGAAGAACACAAATACATCAATCCCATTAAATTTTATCATAACGATACTTTAATTTACGAGCAAAAAGCTTCTGTTTGTGATTCTACTTACATTTTACCTCATCTCAAAAACGAAAAAATAGGAAAATTTTCTTGGAACGGTTATACTGCATTACAGGGCGGCTTAGAACCTCACAAGTATTCTTATATCTCTTTGAAAGATTTACACGAAATGCTCATAGCCATCATTATGCCTAATTCTTTACCCCAATCTAAAAGATTTAAGTTGACAAAAGAAGAATATTTGTTCTTACGTAAATACATGTCTATGTATCCTTCCGAAAGTAAAGACCCCGATTTATCCGGCAAAAAGTTTAGTTATTACGAAAACGGCAGAATGAAGTATTTTATTTATGGTGGAGAAGGTAAAGATACTATTCCTAATATACGCATTTTTAACAAGGTAGGCATGGCAATAGGTTTTTTAACTGATGTGGCTTACATCGTTGATTTTGAAAAAAAATGTGAATTCTTTTTAAGTGCTACCGTCTATGTAAATGAAAATCAAATCATCGGAGATGATAAATACGAATATTATACCTTAGGTTTACCGTTTCTAAAAGAAATTGGAAACATTATTTTAGAGTATGAAAGAAAAAGACCCAAGAACTATCCGGATTTATCTAAATTTATTTTTGATTATAGTAAGCCTTGAAATCCAAATCAAGAATTAGAAAATTTTCGTAAAGTTGCTTCAATAATAGAAGATGCTTTTTCCCATGAATAGAATGCTAAACGTTTTATTCCTTTGTTAACTAAATCTTGGGCGAGCTGTGGAGTAAAAAAAATTTTTTTTAATGCATATTGAATTTCTTCTACCTGGTAAGGATTTACAAGTAAAGCAGCATCTCCTGCAACTTCTGACATCGAGGATACATTTGAAGTAATAACCGGAATATGACTTGCAAACGCTTCTAAAATAGGTATACCAAAACCTTCAAATAAAGAAACATAACATAATACAGAAGCCGCACCATAAATTTTTGATAGCTCCTCATCATGAATAGTTCCTGTAAAATGCACATCGTTTTTAAAAGTCATGGAATCAAAATAAGTAAAAATATCTTCAAAATTCCATGCTTTTCTGCCACAAATAAGCAATTGAGCCTCGTGAGAAGTTTCTTGTTTAAACTGTTCAAAAGCTTGAAGCAGTCTTGCTAAATTTTTACGGGGATGTATTGAACCTACAAACAAAATATAGGGCTTCCCCCGTGCATACTTTTTACGTACGTTCTCAATTTCATTTAGAGTTAAAGGACGAAAAATTGAAGAGACTCCATTACAAGTAACCGTAATTTTTGAACTATCCATTGGATAAGTTTGAATGATGTCTTTTTTTGTGAATTCAGAAACAGTAAGAATATGTTTAGCAATATTTGCAAATTTCGGCATATATCTTTTGTAGTACCATGCCCCTATTTTACTAATTCCTTCAGGAAAATGTTCAAAAGCTAAGTCATGAAAAACAGGTATTTGAGGGACTTTGGTATTCAAAGATAAAAAACCATCTGGGCTAAAAAAAAGGTCTATGCGGTCTTTATAAAAAAAATATGGCAAAGCCCATTCAAGCCAAATCCAAAAAAGAAAAGGATGCCTTGCCGGTGGAGGTACTATTCTCGGCTTTACATTAGAATGATAAATAAAAGAAGGATGATAAGGTCTATCAAAATAAAATACAAACTCACAATCCTGCATTTGATGTGTTAAACGAGAAAGCGTTTCATGAGTAAACCTACCGATACCTTCTAACTTTCCGTACTGTAATAAACGAGTATTAACTCCTATTTTCACGAGCTAATTTTTTCTAACGATAGAACTTGCGCCAATTAAGGCAATAAGCAATAAAATTGAAAGTAACTCAAAAGCAATCAGATGCTCAGTAAGTAATTGAAAACCAAGCACTTTTAGCGATAAGAATTTTAAATTTTCAGGTAATTTTAGCCACTCACTGGGAAATTCATTGAATATTAAGTAGCCTAAGGCTAAACAGATAAGTATGGCAGGAAAAAAGTAATGAGTTTCAGACAAGGGAAAAGAAAAATTATAATTTTTGGTAAGCATAACACCTAACAGTAGAACTACTAAAACGCCACCTATTCCAATCATAATTTGAACAAGGGCTAAATAATCCGAGCCATTGAGAACAAAAAACGCAGCAAGACAAAATAAAACACTGAAATAAGAAAAAACTGCTCGTACAAGGTTTTTTTGGAATACCAACAAAAGAGAAGACAAAATAAGAACAACAGAAAATACAATGAAAACTGATATCATGAAGAGTAATTTAATTTTTTTCCATTTTGAAAATCAAAAATTTTAGAGCGATAGATTCCCCATTTAGCAAATCGGTACAAAATAGAAACTTTTAGAACTCCTAAACCGTAAATAATAGAACGCTTAAAATTGATAGACGAAGATTCTTTGAAGTATTTAGTGGGGCAAGTCACTTCACCGATTTCATAGCCTAAATAAGCAATTTGGGCTAGCATTTGGTTATCAAAAATGAAATCATCTGAATTTTCTTCTAATGGGCAAGCCAATAAAATTTCTTTTGAAAAAGCACGGTAACCCGTGTGGTATTCAGCCAGTTTTTGGTTCATAAGCAGATTCTGAAAAAAAGTTAAAAACCTATTAGCGATGTATTTATAAAGAGGCATACCACCTTTAAGAGCCCCTTTTCCTAATATTCTTGAACCTAACATAACAGGAAACAAGCCATTTGCAATCGGGTAAACCATCGCTTCAAGTAACAAAGGAGTATACTGATAATCCGGATGAAGCATGACCACAATATCCGCACCGGATTTAAGGGCTTCCGTATAACAAGTTTTTTGATTTCCACCATAACCACGATTTTTATCATGCCTTATCACTTTATGTATACCCAATGACTTAGCTAATTCTGTCGTGTTATCTTTACTACAATCATCCACCAAAATCACCTCATCCACAATATTCATCGGTATTTCAGAATACGTTTTTTCTAAGGTTTTTTCTGAATTATATGCAGGCATTACTACCACAATTTTTTTCCCTTTAATCATACAACAAAATTAAACATTAGAACAAAGAATTAAAACTTTATACTAAAAATTTCAGGTAAACGATACAAGAGTAATAGATATTCTTAAATTTGCGTGCTAAAATTTTCATGAAAATTACAGTAATAGGAACAGGATACGTTGGTTTAGTTACGGGAACTTGCTTCGCAGAAACAGGAAATGAAGTCCTTTGTGTAGATGTAGACCAAGAAAAATTGAAAAAATTAAAATCAGGCATTGTTACGATTTATGAGCCTGGCTTAGAGGTAATTTTTGAAAGGAATATTAAAGAAAAAAGGCTTTTTTTTACAGATTCGCTTAAAGAAGCAGTAGATTTTGCGGATATTATTTTTTTAGCTTTGCCGACTCCCCCTATGGAAGACGGCTCTGCTGATTTGCAATATGTTTTAAATGTTGCCGCGGAAATTGCGGATTATATGAAAAGTTACAAAATCATTGTGAATAAGAGTACTGTTCCCGTGGGCACTGCTGATAAAGTTACCGAAATTATCAAAAGCAAGACCAACGTTCCTTTTGATGTGGCTTCTAATCCTGAATTTTTACGGGAAGGTTCTGCGGTGGAAGACTTTATGAAACCTGAAAGGGTGATAGTAGGAACATCTTCTGAAAAAGTTAAAGAAGTGATGGATTTGCTTTATGCTCCGTATTTACGAAGCGGTAACCCTTTGATTTACATGGATGTTCGTAGTTCTGAATTAACTAAATATGCAGCTAATGCTTTCTTAGCTACAAAAATTAGTTTCATGAACGAGATGGCTCAACTTTGTGAAATTGTTGGCGGAAATATTGACCTCATCCGCAAAGGTATGGGAACAGATTCCCGTATTGGTAATCGGTTTTTATTTGCAGGGGTTGGTTATGGTGGTTCTTGTTTCCCGAAGGACGTTAAAGCTTTGATCCACACTGCTCATGAACATGGGTATAACTTCAAAATTTTAAAAGCCGTTGAACAAGTCAATACTATCCAAAAATCCCATATAGTAAAAAAAATTCAAAAGTATTTTGGAGATTTAAAAGGAAAACAAATTGCAATTTGGGGGTTAGCATTCAAACCTAATACGGATGACATTCGCGAAGCACCTTCCTTAGTGATTATCCATGAATTACTTCATAGTGGTGCGAAAATTGTCGCTTTTGACCCAGTTGCAATCGAATCCTACCAAAAATATTATCCCAACTTACCCATTCAATATGCTGAAAATCAATATGATGCATTAAAAAATTCTGATGCGCTCGTCATTGTAACCGAATGGAACGAGTTTAGAACTCCTAACTACGAAAAAATTAAATCTACTCTTAAAAATCCCGTTATATTTGATGGGCGTAACATCTTAGACACCAATTTAATAAAAAAGTTAGGTTTTTATTACGAAAGTATCGGTAAACCTGTAATTTCTTAAAAAAATGAAAAATTATATTTTCCAAACAGATATTCATTGTAAAAATTGTGTGACCAAATTAGAAAAAGCACTTCAAAATAAAAAAGAAGTAAACCATTTTGAAATTGACGAAAAACAAAAAATTTTAAGAATTGAAGGTGAAATTATTGATATTCAAGATTTTGAAGATAAGATTTTTAATGAAACACAAGTTTATATTGAATACATGAAGTAGTTCACAAAATTTCGGAATTTGAGTGGTAAAAAATCGTAATTTTGCACCTTAAATTCAGTTTATGATAACTATTGAACTTCAGAAAGAAGTTTACCAAAATATACGCGAGGTGCCAGATTTTCCTATTCCAGGTGTTAATTTTAAGGATATTAGCCCGATATTGTTAAAGCCGGATTTAGTAAGAAAAATTGTACAAGCATTATGTGAACCCTTTCGTAATCAGCAAATTAGTAAAGTGATAGGAATAGAAAGCCGAGGCTTTATTTTAGGTACTTTAATGGCACAAGAGCTCAATGCAGGTTTTGTGATTGTACGAAAAAAAGGAAAATTGCCCCCTCAAAATTTGGAAGTCAGTTATCAATTGGAATACGGTTCTGCAACTATTGAAATGCCGGAATACGCTATTCATGAAAAAGATATTGTTATAGTTCATGATGATTTGTTAGCAACAGGCGGTACTGCTGCTGCTGCTGCTCAATTTGTTTTACAAAAAAATGCTCAGCTTGCGGGTTTTTCTTTTTTAATAAACCTGAAATTTTTAGGTGGTTATAACAAATTATTACCTCTTTCATCCAAAATTGAATATTTAATTGAATACTAAAATACTATGGGCTTAAAATGTGGAATTGTAGGTTTACCCAATGTAGGAAAATCCACGCTTTTTTCTGCATTAACGAATATTCAAAACGTAGCAGCAAACTACGAATTTGCAACTATTGACCCTAATATCGGAATTGTAGATTTGCCGGATAAACGTTTAGAAGAATTAGCAAAAATCGTTAACCCCCAAAGAGTTGTACATGCAACCGTAGAATTTGTGGATATTGCAGGGCTAGTTAAAGGTGCAAGCAAAGGAGGCGGTAGAGGAAATGCTTTTCTCACGCATATTCGTGAAGTTGATGCCATCATTCATGTAATTCGTTGCTTTGATGACCCGAACATTGTTCGCTCTTCTGGACCCGTGAACCCTGTCCTTGATAAAGAAATCATTGAACTTGAGCTTCAATTAAAAGATTTAGATACCTTAACCGCACGCATCGGCAAATTAGAAAGAAGCGCCAAAGCTGGAGACCATAAAGCTAAACAAGAACTCGCTGTGTTTCAAAAATTTAAAGCTCATATTGAACAAGGTCAAAATGCTCGTACTCTTCAAGTTTCTGACGAAGAAAAAGAAATCGTCAAAGATTTGTTTCTTTTAACTATGAAACCCATGATGTACGTAGCAAATGTTGATGAAAAATTTTTGCATGAAGATAATGATTACGTAAAAGCATTAAGAGATAGTGTAAAAAACGAAAATGCAGAAGTATTGAGAATTTGTGCGGCTCTGGAAGCTCAAATTGCAGAAATTACAGACCCCGAAGAAAAACAAATGTTCTTACAAGAATATGGATTGAATGTTTCTGGTTTAGATAGACTTATTCGTTCTGCTTTTGATTTATTAGGGCTACAAACGTATTTTACTGTGGGAGTTAAAGAAGTACGAGCATGGACTGTTCCAAAAGGTATCAAAGCTCCACAAGCCGCAGCTGAAATTCATTCTGATTTTGAAAAACATTTTATTCGTGCAGAAGTCATTAAATACGAAGATTATTTGAATTATCGCTCGGAAGCTGCTATTCGTGAAGCGGGCAAAATTGCTATTCAAGGTAAAGATTACATTGTTCAAGATGGGGATATCATTCACTTTTTAACATCAGCATAGAATTGAATAAAGAATTTAAATTCCAAGGGCTAAGGCAAAAACTGGTTAAAGAATTATCTAAAAAAGGTATTTCTGATGAAAATGTTTTAAATGCAATGGAAAAAGTCAAAAGGCATTTATTTGTGGACGAATTATTACAGGATTCCGCTTATGAAGATAGGGCATTGCCCATTGCTTTTAATCAGACCATCAGCCAACCTTATACGGTAGCTTTTCAGACCCAATTATTACAAGCACAAAAAGGAATGCGAGTTTTAGAAATTGGATTAGGCTCCGGCTATCAAGCTGCTGTTCTTTGTGAAATGGGCTTGACCGTTTTCTCCGTAGAAAGAATTAAGGATTTAGCTAACGCTACCAAAAAATTACTAAATAATCTTGGTTATGATGTAACAATAAAAATTGGAGACGGTACACTGGGTTGGCAAACTTTTGCTCCGTATGATAGAATTGTAGTTACTGCCGCTAGTCCTAGTGTTCCTGAACCACTTTTGCAACAGTTAGTGGTAGGCGGAATTTTAGTTATTCCTGTTGGGGACAAAGAAACTCAAAAAATGTATCAAATAAGAAAAATTTCTGAAAATCAATACGAAACAAAAATTTACGATGAATTCAAATTTGTTCCGTTAATTGGAGATAAAGGTTGGAAAGAATGAAGGTTTGTTCTTTCTCGTGCATTGTTGGTAATTTTCCATTACAGCCCTGAATTACACGAATTTTCACAAATTAAACTGGGGCATTATTGGTAATTTAACTTAAGCCACGAATTACAGAATTTTCACGAATTAAACTGGTGAATTGCCAATTTTTTTTTAGCCTAAATCTTTGGATAATTTTTTCAGTATAATTGTTAATTCCGATAGCATTTGCGCTAAAAGTAATGCAAATAGTGCTTGAAATCAAAAGTTCATATAAGGTATTTTCGGGTTTCCATGTCACTTTATTATTTGAAAGGTAAACCATTGGTTAAACTAAATGTAGTTCATCAATACGAATGCCCCGCCAGAAAACTGATTGATTTTCTAGGTAAAAATTAGATATTCGTATTTTTTCAAAAGTGGCATTCCTTTTAGGATTTTTTTGAGAATATTTTAGTCCTTATCTTATAAAAAAGTGATTTCCATGCATGTAAATCAAAAAGGCGAGAATCAGAGGAAGCTTGAAAAGTTATGAAAATAGCCATCGGTATCATGACAATGGCAGGCAAAGAAGCTCCAAAGTAAGCAGAAATCACATCATCACGAGACATTTTTTTTCCGTAGGTTAAAAGGACATAAAAAACAATAAAAAAAGCAATGGAAACGATAGTAGGTAGCCCCATACCACCTTTACGAATAATAGCTCCGAGCGGCGCACCTATGAACAACATGATTAAGCAAGCTAATGGCATCGTGTACTTATTGTAAAACTCATATTCATACTTGTTAAGTGTTGTTTTTTCTTGGTTTTTACGAATAATAGCAAATTCTAAAAAATTTTTGATACTTCGCATGGTATTTAGAGCCTTAGCAATGACCATTTCTCGCTGAGGTTTATCTATCAAATCTGTAATTTTGTTGTATTCTATCAACGAGTAGCTCGTGGTATCATTCAAAGGTAGACTTTCTTGCCAATGCAAGATGGGTTCTAAATAGTGTTTAGCTTCTTTTTTCAAAGAATCGTTAATAATTTTTAAGCTATCTACCGCAATTTGAATTTCTTTGATGTTCAGCATATATTGATGACTTGCGAAAAGCTTTTCGTCTGTACGCTCAAGCTTAAAACCTGATAAATCAAAATAATGAACCATCTTATCAAAATAGAAAGTGGAATGAGCAAATGGATTAGGTTTACCGTCCTCGGGATAAACTTCTTCGTATCTTCTACCGTTAAAAAGGGTCATTTTTAAATACATATACTCCTCATTGATTTCCATATAAGCAGAATCCGCTAATAAAACATTTAAATTCCCACGATTAGCAGAATGGTCATAAATATGAACATCTTTAAGTGTACCTTGCGGAGTTCTCTCTAAAATACGAATAGCATAGCCATCAATTCCTTTGTAATAACTGCCAGGTTTTAAAGTAAACTCGGGTTTAGCATTACTTAAATCATATAAAAGACTGTAAAGTTTCAGATTTGCCCACGGAATAACATAAGACGTAAAACTAAAGGTGATACCTGTTAAAATCAAAGTAAAAATAAATATAGGATAAATTACACGCCACAAGCTAATGCCACTTGCTTTGATGGCAGAAAGTTCGTAATTCTCGCCCAACCTTCCTAAGGTCATTAAAGAACCTACTAAAATACCTAATGGCATCGCTAATACAGATAATTGAAAGGAAGCATAACCAAATAATTTTAAAATTAAAGTCGTAGATAAGCCTTTACCAAAAATATCATCTTGATATTTTGCCATGAATTGTAAAACTAAAACAAATAATGCTACTGCAAATGAAACAGAAAAATTAGGCAAAAATGAAAGTAGCACTAGCCTATGTAATTTTTTCATAAAATTTTTAACGAATACCTTTTTCCTTTAAATTCAGGTAAAGAGTTTTTTCAAGTTTTCGTTTATAAGGTTTTACTTTTAACCTGCCAATTTCGTTAGTAGTGCCGGATTCTAAGAATACAAATAACGGGATACTATCCATTTTATAAACCTGATAAAGTTTTAAAGAATCTTTTTTCGTAGTATCTACCGCTATAATTTCAAGGTTTTGAATAGGTAAATAGGACTTAATAGCCATGAATTTAGGTACCCACTTTTTACTGTCCGAGCACCATGTTCCTAAAAACAATTTTAAATCCATTGGCACGTTCAAGCGTTTTAAAGAATCTAAATACACAGAATCCGGCTTATATTTTTCGTTAATTTTAACTTTCCATTGGCAAGAATCTGCAAATTCTTCCCAAGAATAATAGCCTCTTAAATATTGATTTTTACAACTTTCAAAGAAAATAAAACAGCAGATAAACGCAAAGCCTAAAAGAAAACGATAAAAAAAATGAGTTTTCATTATTGCAAAATTAAAAGAATTCACCAACTGAATAGCAAATTCAAGGCACTTTTAAAATAATTTAATTGTTTTTCTCAAAAAGTTCAAATTGAAAATCAGTATTTTTGCCCTCTAAATGGAAGAAACTAAAAGAGAAGAAATCACTCGTAAACGTATAATAGAAGTTGCAACAAAGCAATTTTTAGAGCTCGGCTATAAAAAAGTAACTATGGACGAAATTGCAGAGCAACTCGGTATGAGTAAAAAAACTTTATATCATTTTTTCCCGTCAAAATATGAACTTTTTAACGTCATTACGGATGAAAAAATAACCAAGATAAATAGTTACGTTAATGAAATCGTTGAATCTAAAGAAATAAATTTTATTGAGAAAGTACATCAAATCATTAAATACGTTTCGCAGGAACAAAATCAAATGAGACCTGCGGCACTCTTAGATATTCAAAAATCTGTTCCTGATATATGGAAAAAAATTATGGATATTCAAAAAGAGCAAATAGCTATCAAGTTCACTCAACTTATAGAAATGGGCAAAGAACAAGGTTACATCCGTATGGATATACCATCCGAAATTATTACAGCAGTTTACTCTACGGTCATTTTAAGTATGTTAAACCCCGAGATTTACAATGCTTTGAATCGTACACCTAGCGAATGTTTTAGTTATGCCGTCAAAATTATTTATGAAGGAATTTTAACTTCAAAAGGTCTTCAAGAATTTAAAGTTTGACACGTACTTGAAAGGTGAACTCAGAATTTTTAGTTCCTTGTATTTCAGAAAGCCCTGAGCTGATTTTTCTTTGTCTATCATAATTGTACAACGCATAACGTAGCCAAATATCTAAACCTTTCAACGGTGTAATTTGAAGTATTACATAACTACGAATGCCTCTTCCATTGTACGCAGGGATACTATAAACCGTAGGAACATTATTCTCGTAGGCATATATTCTTGCATCGTAATCAGAAACATCAAAAAATGCCATTCTACCTGTAAATTTTAATCGGTAATTGATGGTCCAAACTAAATCTTGGAAAAGTACAAAGCCTAATGCTCTCGGTTGATTTTCAAGCCAATACCAGGAATGTTCTGCTCTACCGTGTATGGCAATGGTTCTATGAAGCTTTGAGCTATAATCAAAACGAAGGTTTTGTTTGCGTTTGGCTATTAAATAACGTAAATTTTGAGTAGGTATATTTTCACCACTTTCATTTTTTTGCCCTTGGTCAACCCGATAACGCACATAAAACAAAGTATGGCGATTAGGTTTGTAATTCACTTGGGTTAACCAGTCCCAACCTTGTGAAGGATAGTTCACTAAATAACGATACCAAGCAAACTGGTAGTGGTCTATATAAGATGCGATTTGCCATTGCGTACTGATATAGCATTTCAAGCCCATATAAAAACCTGTCTCTCCTTGAAGTGCATACGGTCTTTCGCTAAAAGAGTAACCTCTCAAAGAATGAAAATGAGTATCAAAATGCCTAAAATTAAGGGCTAAATCTATTTTGGGGTCTAAGGAAATGAGTAAACCAGATGTAAAACCTTTTCCTCCACTTTGAGAAATCGCAAATTCACCGAAAGTATTAAAATTTCTATACACAAAATCCCAATCCCAACTCAAAACAAAATTCGTTTTACCTTGAAAATTAAATAGTTGGTAACTTGAAGGCTTAGTCTTTTTTAGTTCAACCGAAAAATTTTGGTATAGTGCATTCAAACCAAGAGAAAGATTACGAGAAGCATAGTGCAATCTGCCGCCGGTAGCATATTCATAAATGGTATTTCGTTTACTAAGTTCAGAAGGTGTTCGATGGAGCCCTGAAGTAATAATACCTTCTGCGTAAGAAGTAGAAACAAAATCGCCTTCGGTGGAAAGGGTATCTCGGGTCTCCACGACAGCAGCATCTTGCGGAGTACGTGCTCCTAAAAGTGTAAAATAAAAACGTTTTACAGCATATTGAACCACCATTCCACGCATAAAGAACGATTCATTCACTGAAGAATACGGTAAAATTCCTGTACTCATCGGCTTGACGGTGTTAATAACCTCTCCACTCTTCCCAAAACCTAAACCTCTTGAAAAAACTAAACCTTGCCCGTACTGTAAATTGAAATCTCCTAAAACAACCGATTTTAAATTTCCAAAATTTTTTATTGCGATATGCCCTGAAAGAAAGTCATAACCATAATATTTTCTGTTAACATCCCACAAAAATTGCTCTCCGGGGTCTTTTTCTCCTAATAACGAAATGCTTACATTTTGAAGATAACGATACCTTAAACGGGTATAACTTCTCCATGGGCTACCTAAATAACGGTTTCGTATTGTATCCGCTAATAAAAAACCTTTTTCTTGTTCAAGTTCCTTAGAAAACCTTTGAATAAACTCTATTTTGCCATCCTTTAAAATTTGAGATAATTCAGGACCTTTCGGATGTAAATTTTTATCGCTAATATCTAATTGTTGACCCGTAACCGTAATATAAGGTTTGATTTTCTCAAATATATCTTTGGTAAACCCAGGTACCGCTTGAAGTTCGTAAATACTTAATAAAGGACCGTTTTTGCGAATATGATTGAAAAGATTATTGATAAGAATAGGACTTAAAAACGGAATACTTTGCAGTTCTTCTCTGCGTGCACGATTTAAGTTGATAGGATTTTTAGATAGTTCATTTAAAATTTCTGTAACATTAGACCAATCAATATCTGCATCTGAATTAGATTGAGTAGAAGCGTCTTCAATGAGCATGTCTAAGTCAATATTTAGGCTATCTTGTGCATAACATGATGAAAAAAATAACAACAAAATCCAAAATTGTTTCATTTAAATCAGTCGGTGAACAAGATATTGCAATTAGGCAATAAAGATTGAACCCTTTTGATTTCAGATTCAGGAATGGGATTAGTACCGACGTTTAATTCCCGCAGATTTTTAAGTTTACCGATATTTTGAGGCAGCTTAGTTATTTTATTTCTTTGAATATGAAGGACTTGCAAATTTTTTAGTTCACAAATTTCTTCGGGCAAGGAAGTCAAATCACATTCTTCTAAGTAAAGTTTTTGGAGCTTTTTCAGTTTTTTGATTTCAGGGGGAACGGATGTAATAGCACCGCCAGATAAATCTAATTTATACACTTTATTTTTTTCTGCTAAGGCTTGAAGCCATACCGTATACGTTCGTTTTTTGGAAAGTTCTTCCTCTGAAATTTGTGCAATAGCCAATGAACAAAAGTTCACACAAAATAAAAGCCCGACGTAAAATAAAACTTTATGTTGATGCATTCAGTAATTATGCTGCAAAATAAAGAAAAAATTTGAAATGATTAGCTTAATAAATTTCTTTTTCATTAGATTGTTTTATTTTTGTAGTATGAAAAAAATTGTAGTACCATTAGATTTGAGCCTAGAAAATTTTAAGGTTTTACCTTACCTAAAATTGTTTTCTCAGCATGAAGTAGAAGTAATTTTTGTACATGTTTGGCAAACTTCTTTTTGGAATAAACAACCGGAATTAAAACGTAATAACCAAGAGTTGTTGGAATCCCTGAAATCTCATTCAGATTTACAAGGTATGAATGTTCGTACAGTATGGTTAGAAAGTAATCAAGCCGTTGCAATAGCCCTTAACCAATTTCTTGCCAAAGAAAAAGCCGATTTAGTGTTAATGGTTGTTAAACAAAAAGACCAATTTGATAAAATGATGCTAGGAACAGAGGCAACAAAAATTGTTCAAAATGTAGAAGTTCCTATTTTAGTAGTTCCCCGCAAGGTAACTCGAGTTCATTTTCATCGTGCTGCATTTTTTACAGATGCTTCCCCTGAATCTATTTACGCTTTTCAATTTTTGTTACCTTATTTACAATTTTTTCAGACAGAAATCAAAATAGTAAAAATCAATACTCCTTCTGATTTTATTTCCACACGTGAATTTTTAACCTACCAAAATGCCGTTCATCAGCTTATGGAAAATAATTTTTCTTTTGAAATTTACAATGACTACGAAGTAGAAAAAGGTGTCTTAGATTATGTAATAGATAACCAAATTGATTTGATTGCGATGGCTACTCATGCTAGAAAGGGGCTTTCCTTGATTTTAAACGGTTCTATTACAGAAGAAATTATTTGCGCTAGTTTTAAACCTGTTTTAGTTTGCAGAATTCCATCTTTTAACGTAAAATAATTTATTTTTAGTTTTTTGCATATTCAATTGATATCTATTAAGTTTGCGTAAAAAACTTAAAGTAATATGAAGTTTCATTCGCTAAAAATCAAAGACTTACAGTTAGAAACGCCAGATGCGTTATTAGTTACCTTTGAAAAACCCGAAGGCAATACCTTTCAATATAAAGCAGGGCAATATTTAACATTTAAGTTTTTTATACAAGGAAAACAACACCGTAGAGCGTATTCTTTATGCTCCTCTCCTACCCTAGACAAAGATTTACAAGTTTGCATAAAAAAAATAGCTAACGGATTAGTTTCTAATTATGTTTTTCAGTCCTGGCATAAAGGAGATGTAGTAGAAGTTTTACCTCCGAACGGTAATTTTTGTATAGAACCTGAAGCTAATCGGCTTCATCATTATATTTTAATTGCAGGCGGCAGTGGTATTACTCCTATTTTTTCCATTTTAAGAACTGTCTTACATGAAGAACATTTTGCTTTTGTTACCTTAATTTACGCCAATGTTCATGAAAATGCCATTATCTTTAAAAATTGGATTGATAACTTACAACGTAAACATAAAGACCGCTTTGCTGTTCACCACATTTTAGAAAACCCCATAGGAGTTTGGACAGGTCTTACGGGCAGAATCGGTAGTGATGATTCTATAAAGTTACTTAAAGAAGTAGTTCAACGGCATAATATAGAATCTTCAGTGTATTTATGCGGTCCTTCGGGAATGATGGAAGTTACTAAACAAATTTTAGAAAAATTAAAATATCCCAAAGAAAATATTTTTACTGAATCTTTCGGAGCAACCAAAGAAATTGAAGGTTTTGATAATATAGACTTAGACACAATTCAGTATGCAACGCATCAAGTAAAAGTTATTTTAGATGGCATGCCTCATACCTTGACAGTCAAAGCGGGGCAAACGATTTTACAAGCTGCTATTGATGCTCAATTAGATCCCCCCTACGCTTGTCAGGAAGGTTCTTGTAGCACTTGCAGAGCTTCTTTACACTCAGGCAAAATTCATCTTTTAGAACGTGAAGGTCTTTCTGATGATGAAATGAAACAAGGTTACATCCTTACCTGTCAATCTTATCCCCTTTCTGATGATGTAGAAATTGAATTCGGTTGATTCTGCTAAATGCAAAAGAAATTTTAAGGTACAAAAAGCTTGCCTTCTTTTTCTTTAATGGCTAATTGCCCACATGCAGCATCTATGTCTCTTCCACGGCTTCGTCTTATATTTACCACCATTCCTTTTGATTTTAAGTAATTTTTAAAATTTTCTAATCTATCTGCAGTGGTATTGGCAAAGTTTGCGTGCTCAATTGGATTATACTCAATGATGTTAATTTTACAAGGAAATGACTTCGCAAATTGATAAAGTTCTTTTGCATCGTCTAAACTATCATTAAAATCTTGAAAAACGATGTATTCAAGTGTAATTTGATTTTTGGTTTTCTGATAAAAGTATTGCAAAGCTTCTTTTAAATTTATTAAGGAATTGGTTTCGTTGATAGGCATAATTGTATTTCTTTTCTTATCATTAGCAGCATGCAAAGACAAAGCTAATTCAAATTTGACTTGGTCATCAGCTAATTTTTTTATCATTTTAGCAATTCCGGCAGTAGAAACGGTTATTCTTTTAGCAGACATTTCCATCCCTTTGGGAGAAGTAATTTTTTCAATGGCAGAAAGTACATTTTTGTAATTCAGTAAAGGCTCGCCCATGCCCATCAAAACGATGTTGGTTAAAGGTATACCGTAGTTTTCAACAGCTTGTTGTCTGATGATTTCAACTTGTTCATAAATTTCATGAGCTAACAAATTTCTTTTAAGTTTCATGTAACCTGTAGCACAAAACTTACAAGTTAATGAACAACCTACTTGCGAAGATATGCAAGCCGTCATTCTTTTAGGGGTAGGAATCAACACACCTTCAATTAAATGACCATCGGAAAGCTCAAAACCAAATTTAAGGGTTCCGTCTGTACTTTTTTGTAAAGTTTTGATTTGAATTTTTTTTATACTATAATGTTCATGAAGCTTTTCTCTTAAATTTTTGGATAAATTGGTCATTTGTTCAAAAGAAGATACATGTTTTTTCCATAACCATTCCTGAATTTGTTGAAGACGATAGTTTTTTTCTCCAATTTGTTGAAGGAAATCAATCAGTTCTTGCTCGTCAACGGTTCTTATATCTTTTTTCATAATCAAGTTTAATTTCTTGCATCTAATCCCCAGTTGAGGCGGTTTCTTAAAATAGAAAAATAATGCTTATCAGGGAAGGTAACGAATTTAGCGGAATGGTTGGCTTTTTTTACAGCGATACTTACAGAATTGTCAATTTCAAGGGTTCTGTTATCTAGGGCTAAAAAAACAGTTTCAGACCGAGCTTCTACTTCAAAAGAAACGACGACATTATTAGGAATAATGAAAGGGCGAACGGTTAAGGAATGGGGGGCAATCGGTGTGATTACAAAAACTCCGGAGGTAGGCATAATAATAGGGCCGCCGCAAGCAAGGGAATAAGCAGTAGAGCCTGTGGAGGTAGAAATCATTACGCCATCACACCAATAAGAATTTAAAAATTCTCCATTAACATAGGTATGTAAAGTAATCATTTCCATTGTTTTGCTTTTATGAATGGTTACTTCATTTAGAGCAAAGGGAACCATATTTTGGAGTTGGTCAGGTTCAGTAAGGGCTTCCAGCATGGTTCTTTCTTCAATAATACCGGCATTGTGGAGCAATTGTTCTGTCGTAGAAATAAGTTCTTCTAAGTTTACGGTGGCTAAAAAGCCTAATCTTCCTACATTCACGCCCAAAATAGGCAAATGATGATTGCCAATAAAATGCACCGCATCAATAATCGTACCGTCACCGCCAAAGCAATACAGATAGTCGCAGTGCAAAATTTCTTCAATTGAACTAAAAACATAGGGCATAAAAGTTAGGGGTTTGTCTTTTAAGAAAGAAAAATATGTTTGGTGGATGTATAAAGAGATATTTTTTAGGTTAGCAAATTCTAAAAAATTTATAATTAGTTGTAAATCAGTTTTTTGTGTAGGTTTACCGAAGATAGCTAAGTTCATAGTTTAGAAAAATCAAGTTCAATTTGATTGCGGAGAAGGTCTTCAATTTTTTCACGTTCACGGATTAAATAATCTTTGCCATTAAAAATAAGCACTTCAGGCGGTCTTAAACGTGCGTTATAATTAGAGGACATCGTGAAGCCATAAGCACCTGCATTTTTGATAGCTAAAATATCGGTTTCAATAATTTCATCAATTTTACGGTCCCAGCCGAAAGTATCAGTTTCGCAAATATAACCGACGACAGTGTAAAGGCGAGTAGGACCTTCGGTATTAGTGAGGTTAATGATTTCGTGGTAAGCGTCATACATCATCGGGCGAATTAAATGATTTAAACCTGAATTGACACCTACAAAAACCGTCGCAGGAGTAGTTTTTACGACGTTGACATTAGCTAAAAGCAAACCGCATTCACTAACTAAAAATTTTCCAGGTTCAAACCATAGTTCAAGTTCTCTTCCATATTGATGACAAAAATCTTTAAAAACTTTACTTAATTTTTCACCGAGCAAAGGCACATCGGTAATTAAATCGTCTTCTTTATAACGAACTTTGAAGCCGCTACCTAAGTCAATAAATTGCAAATCAGGGAATTCTGTTGCAATATCAAATAAAATGGAAGCACCTCTTAAAAAAACATCAATGTCTACAATGTCTGAGCCCGTGTGCATATGCAAACCTATAACACGGATATTATCATTTTTGATAATTCTTTGTAAATGACGCATTTGCAAGATGGAAATACCAAATTTGGAGTCAATATGTCCCGTAGAAATTTTGTAGTTACCACCTGCCATGATATGTGGATTTATGCGTATGCAGCAAGGTACTGTGTCTTTATATTCATGACCGAACTGCTCTAAAATCGAAATGTTATCAATATTGACTACCACGCCAAGTTCTACGGCTTTTTTGATTTCTTGGAAGTCTACGCAATTTGGTGTGTATATGATTTCTTGCGGCTCAAATCCTGCTAATAATCCTAACTGAACTTCTTCAATCGAAACGGTATCTAAGCCTGTACCATAGTACTTAAACAGTTTCAGAATAGAAATATTGTTGAGGGCTTTGCAAGCATATTTAATTTTCATGTTGACCTTTTGAAAGCTCTTTTGTAAGGTTTGAATTTGACGGTGGATAATTTGGGCATCATAAATATAAACAGGCGTACCATATTTTTTTGCTAATTCTAAAAGGTCTAAGCCTTGAATTTGGTATCTTTTGTTGACTAATTCCATCGTAAACAAATTGCAAAGATACAAGGATAAAGGAAACGAAATCAATGCCTGTAAGAAATTTGGTTAATTTTTTGGTTTTTCCATTCATGAAAAGTACCTTCAATAATTTTTTTTCGTGCTTCACGGACTAAACTTAAATAAAAATGTAAATTATGAAAGGAAGCAATAGCGAAGCCAAGTAATTCGTGGTTTTTTAAAAGGTGATGTAGGTAAGCTTTGGAGTAATTTTTATCGTAAGAGAGTTCAGAGTCGGGGTCAATAGGGGAAAAATCATTTTTGTATTTAGCGTTCATAAGGTTTCTAATTCCGTCATGAAAAAATAATAGACCGTGTCGAGCGTTACGCGTTGGCATAACACAATCAAACATATCCACGCCTAAGGCTATAGCTTCTAAAATATTTACGGGCGATCCGACGCCCATCAGGTAACGGGGCTTATTTTCAGGTAAGATATTGCATACTAACTCGGTCATTTCGTACATCAGTTCTGTAGGTTCACCTGTGGAAAGTCCGCCAATAGCATTACCTTCAAAATTTAGTTCAGCAATTTTTTCAGCAGAAATTTTTCGTAAATCAGCGTAAGTAGAACCTTGCACAATTCCAAATTGAGCTTGAAAATACTCGTATAAAGGTTGAGTATTAAGAAAATGTTTACGTGCTCTTTCTTCCCAACGGTGCGTTAAAGACATAGATTTTTTGGCATACTCGTAATCACAAGGGTAATGAGTACATTCATCTAAGGGCATCATAATATCAGAGCCTAGGATACGTTGCATATCTACGACATTTTCAGGAGTAAAAAGGTGTTTAGAGCCATCTAAATGAGATTGAAAGATTACACCTCTTTCAGTTATTTTGCGGATACCTTTTAAGCTATATACTTGAAAGCCTCCGGAGTCTGTTAAAATAGGTAAATCCCAGTTCATAAATTTGTGTAAACCACCTGCTAAATGAATGATTTCAGAGCCGGGGCGAATGTATAAATGATAATTATTTCCCAAAATAATTTGAGCCTTGATTTCATTTTTGAGAATTTCTTGAGGAACAGCTTTAACAGTTGCTTTGGTTCCTACGGGCATAAAAATGGGGGTTTGTACTGCACCATGTGCTGTAATCAATACTCCTGCTCTCGCTTTACCGTCTACTTTCTCTATTCTAAATGCAAAGGACATTCTGCTACAAAAATTGATAACTTTGTTTCGGTTGTTTATTTTAATGGTATCTTTATTTCATACTTTTTCCCATTACTAACAGGTAAACTATTTCCAATTATCCACGGATTTAAAAGTTTGATATTTTTATAGTTTGTACCTTGTTTTTTGGCAAATTCAACGATGTCGGGGATAGTTTGTTCGATGGTTAATGTACGGTAAGGAATAGTATCGTAATAATCTGATGGAAAAAGTTTATAACCGTAATCTTGCGGATTTTCCATGATGTTTTTTAAGGCTATAATTCTAAAAAGGTATCTGCTAGTTTCGGGGTTTAAATAAATATCTTCAAATTTTTGGACTTTTTGTGCACTCATGTCTAATAAAAGACCATTTAAACCTCTATTATAAGCGGCTGCAACGAGTTTCCAGTCACCAAGTTTTTGGTAAGCATCTTTTAAAAATTTGCAAGCGGCATAAGTAGATTTTACAGGGTCATTTCTTTCATCTACCAAAGCATTGACTTCTAAACCATAGTATTCGGCGGTTTCTTTCATGAACTGCCATAAGCCTTGCGCTCCTTTATTAGAAGTTGCTTGTAAACGAAAATGGCTTTCAGTTACCATCAAGTAAAAAAAATCCTCTGGAATGTGCTCACTTTTCAAAATAGGTAAAATGATTTGTTTCCACCGCTTAGATTGCTTGATAAGTAATAATGTTGTAGAATGTTGATAAATTGCTTGGATCAATTCCTTTTCATATCGTTCTTTTAAATCAAAATCAGACAATAATATTTTTTCATTGCAAAACTGTAAGGTGTCAGAATAATTCGGGGTAATTATCCAATTTTCTTGTAGTAATTTGTGCCTTTGGGTTCGGGTTGTATCGGTATAATTTAAAAAAAACAGAGCAGTCAACAGCACTAATAAAACAGCTAAGAGGTAAAAAAGCTTAGTTTTCATGAGAGCGTATCAACCACTAAAAAATCAGATTTTTTGATTATTTAGGTATAGTTCGTAAGTAATTTGAGCAGATTTTTCCAGCATTTTAGAAACGGAGCAATATTCTTGAAAGGTTAGTTCAGCGGCTCGTTTAAGTTTATCAACAGGAATATTGCCGAGCACTTCAATTTTGATGAGAATTTGTTTAAAAGGATTAGCTTTGCCTACTTTTTCTCGTATTCCTTCCACTTCCACACGATAATCGTCAATCGTTAATTTTTGTTTTCTTAGGATGTGAAGAATATCAAGGGAAAAACAACCTGCTAAGCCCATCAAAATTACTTCCATGGGTCTTGCTCCTGCGTCAGTACCACCTATCTCAGGGCTTGCATCCATTAAAATAGAATTACCTTTTTCATTTGTTGCTTCTAAAAGAAGGTCTTGATTTTTACGTTTTAAAAATATTTTCATAAGTGCAAAATTAAGAAAACTATCCCGTATATTTCAAAAAAGGATTTATAAAAACCATCAGTATGGGGCAGGAAGGTGAATTCGTATCAAAAAAATAATTCAAGGATATTTTTACGAAAATTTAGGAAATGTATATCCTTTTAACTTTTGAAATAGTTCAACAGCAAATAAATCGGTCATTCCTGCAATAAAATCTACAATATGCATAATTTTTTCGTAATTATTTAGTTTTGGATTTACTTGAAATTGTTTAGGAATTAAATTTACAATTTTTTGAGCAAATCTATCTTTTGGATTTTCTTCGTAAGTAAACCATCCTTCTATAAATTCTTCTAACAAACCGCCAAGGATTTTTTTCCCTGCCATTTCAATTTCAATGACTCTTCTATCGTTATAAATTTTTTGTTTACTGAATTCTCTGATTTTATCAATAACTTGTTGTCTATCAGGATTTAGTTGATTAGTTAAAGGAGGAATTTGAATACCATTCAAAATATTTTCAGCATGGCTCAAAAATACTTCTTTGCAATCCATTATCAATTGATGAATAGCCCTCCCTCTTAAAAAGGCAATTTTTTCATTTGCATCTTCTATATGATTAAGTTCGGTAAGAGCATCATTTTGTGAATCTGTCTCTAAAAGATTTAAAAACCAATCTTCAACAATTTGAGTTTCAACAATATTTAATTTATGGGCATCTTCAACGTCAATGATAGTATAACAAATATCGTCAGCTGCTTCAACTAAGTAAACAAAGGGATGACGAAAAAACTTGCCCGCAAGGTCTTCTAAATGATGTTCTTTGAAAAGTTGGGAGAAAATATCTTTTTCTGATTGAAAGTAACCGAATTTATTTTGGTCAGTTTCATAAGCGGCATAAGGATATTTCACTAAGGAAGCTAAAACGGTGTAAGTGAGCCCGAAGCCGTGGGGTCTTTTCGTTGGATACGAATGCGTTAAAACTCTAAACGTATTAGCATTACCATCAAATTGCAAGAAATCTTTTTGTTGATTTTCATTTAGTTCATAAAACCATTTAGCTTGTTTATTTTTTTTAAAGTATTGAGCAATAGCTTCCTCACCGGAGTGCCCAAAAGGCGGGTTACCGATATCATGGGCAAGACAAGCTGCTGCTACTGCATTTCCCCAATTCATGGCGTTCTCGTAAGGATGAACGTTTTCTGAATTAAAATGCCATGAGCATAAAGTGGCTAAAGACCGCCCCACAGTTGAAACTTCTAAAGAGTGCGTTAAACGATTATGTACAAAAACCGAGCCCGGCAAAGGAAAAACTTGGGTTTTATTCTGCAATCTTCTAAAAGGTGAAGAAAAAATTAACCTGTCAAAATCTCTCTGAAATTCACTTCTTGCATTTTTTTGGTCTTGTGCTTTTGCTTGAAGCCTTGAAGTATTTAAAATATGTTGAACTTTCATTTTATTAGACTGCAAGCAAAATATTTCTTTTAGATTTTACCATTAATCCAAATAGTACCGTCAGGAGTGTCACGAAGGGTTATTTGAATTGCTTGAAGTTTATCACGAATAACATCAGAAAGCGCATAATTTTTTTGGGCGCGTGCTTCATTTCTTAGTTCAATTAACAACTTCATCACTTCTTCCAACTGTTCATTAGAACGATTTTCGGGATATATTCCTAAGATTTGTTTCAGCCAGTAGTCTAAAAGGTTTTTGAGTTGTTGTGCTTCATTTAGAGTTAAAGTTTCTTGTTTCAGTTCAACGGCATGAATTTTATCAACAACACCAAAGAGTTCAGCAATCAATTTGGCGGTATTGAGGTCATCATTCATTGCTTGATGGAAACGGTCTTCAATATCTTTTGCTGTAAAAGTAGAGCTTCCAGCATATTTGATTGCATCTAATTTTTGGATGCCTTGTAGCAAGCGTATTAAGGCTTTTTCAGCAGCTTGAAGCGCTTCATTTGAAAAATCTAAGGTACTACGATAATGAGCCTGTAAAATAAAAAAACGTATGGTAGTTGGTGAATAAGCCTGCGAAAGTAGTGGATGGTTCCCCGAAAAAAATTCGTTGAGAGTAATAAAATTGCCAAGCGATTTTCCCATTTTTTTTCCGTTGACGGTTACCATATTACAATGAAGCCAATATTTGGCTTGGTTCAAGGGGATGTGAAGGCATTCGCACGCATTTGTTTGGGCAATTTCAGCTTCATGATGCGGAAAAATTAGGTCTAATCCGCCGCCGTGAATATCAAAAGGAGAACCTAAATATTTTGTAGACATGGCAGAACATTCTATATGCCAACCAGGGAAACCTTCGCCCCACGGTGAATTCCATCGCATAATATGTTCAGGCTTAGCTTTTTTCCATAAAGCAAAATCCTCGGGATGTTTTTTTTCTTGTATCCCTTCTAATTCCCGAGACACATCTAAATTTTCCTCTAAATCTTTCCTTCCAGATAATTCGCCGTAGGGATATTTTTGTTTATAAGCCTGAACATCAAAATAAACAGAACCATTAACGACATAAGCAAAGCCATTTTGTATGATTTTTTGAATCATTTCAATTTGTTCTAGGATATGACCTGTAGCCCGAGGTTCGATGGAAGGCCTTAAAACATGTAATTTATCCATCGCAAAATGATAGGCATCCGTATAAAACTGAGCAACTTCCATAGGTTCCAGTTGTTCTATACGTGCTTTTTTGGCAATTTTATCTTCTCCCTCATCGGCATCATTTTCTAAATGACCGACATCTGTAATATTTCTTACATATCGTACTTTGTAACCCAAATGTTTCAAATAACGAAATAAAATATCAAAAGTAACAGCCGATCGAGCATGTCCTAAATGAGGTTCTCCGTATACAGTTGGACCACAAACGTACATTCCCACAAATGGTGCATTCAAAGGTTGAAATAGTTCTTTTTGATGTGTTAAAGTATTAAATAAATACAATTTTTGGTTTTGATTCATGTTGCAAAGTTGCAAAAAAATTAAATTTTTAATTTTGTTGAGTAAGGTATTTTTTTCGGTTCTTGCTAATCTTGCGAAAATTTAATTCCATTTCCTTGTAAAATCCTTTTTCGTATCTTTGCAATATGCTGATTGCTAACCCTATTTATGACGTAACTTTTAAATATTTGATGCAGCATAACCATGCCGCTAAGCTCCTTATTTCCGCTATCCTTGAAATGCCCGTCCTTGAACTTGAATTTAAACCACAAGAATTTTCTACCAAAGTCCATGATTTCTCCGTCTATCGAGTGGACTTTAAAGCTAAAATTCAAACCCATGACGGTAACACCATGATGGCTCTTATTGAATTACAAAAAATTAAACTTCATTCCAGCACTTT
>Ga0068706_1000124_pt1 | contig 37347 bp, 36 predicted proteins | sample YNPMSBMetaG_FD_65632 | JGI IMG/M metagenome (GOLD analysis project Ga0068706, IMG submission 65632) | Anoxygenic and chlorotrophic microbial mat microbial communities from Yellowstone National Park, USA - YNP MS-B MetaG | ecosystem: Environmental > Aquatic > Thermal springs > Hot (42-90C) >...
GGAAGAGACAACGATGAAAGGGATAGTGTAACGGGCTGGCACAGTCTTTTCCTGGTGCTTCCTCAAAAAACGGCGGTGGGGAAGATTGTTCTGAGCCTTTTTGCAAGAGATGGTTATCCCCGGATGGTGAAGCACCTCTCGCCGGTGCAATTCTGGAATCCGCTGACGGAGCTCAATTTCTTCCCCTTTTCGCATGAGGGAAGGGCATCCTGGTCTGGGTTTGAGGCCCTTCCCCGGGGAAAGGTGTGGCTTCATGCGGCGGGTATGGGTTCACAGAAGGCTTCCCTGGACTATGCCGTCTGGCGGTCCTTCGAATTACCCGTTCCGCCGGAGGGGTTTTCGGAAATTCCCGATGTGGTTCTGGATACAGCCTGGGCAGGGACGGTGAATGTGGTGGGAGATGGATTTACCGGAAGGGGTGGTTATGCTTTGGCCTTGCAGGCGGGAATAGGCCAGGGCTTTTCCATCCTGGAGGCTTTTTCGACTGGTCGGGCACAATGTCTTGAAAAAGCGGTAAGCCATAGTGATGAAGGCTTCATCATGGACCTTCTTTCCAATTCTGGAAGTGGAATTCTGGATATAGCCCTGGATCTTACGGAGGCAACAGCCCTGGGATATTTCAAGTTTTTCCTGGATTCCCTGGGACTTGTTTCCACTCTTTTTGACATCGATGTCGTTTCGCTTGGAGCAAGAAGGGTGGTCTTTGAAAAAGTATCCCTGGAGCAAGGGAAGCGAATCTATGCCTGGTTACGCTTCCGGGGTGTGGTTGCAGCTTTGGGATTGGCCCACAGCGTGGCGAGCTTCTACGGCGATGGAACGGTAGAAGGAGATCTGCAGGGAAACCGGGGCATAGAAATTGGGGGTGTACTGATTCATTTTCAGGGACCAAAGACTCCAGAGGTGTTATCGGTGGAAGTCCCCGCAGAAAACGGTGTTTCCACCCGTCCTCGTTTCACCGTAAACGTGAGTGCCGATATCAGGTCTCTCGATGAGAACCGGGTGGTGCTTCGAAAAGCGAAAACCGCCGAAGCTGTTCCCCTCTCTTTCCACCATCAGGGAAAGACCCTGACCGTAGAGCCACGGAGGACTCTGGACGGTGAGAGTCCCTATGAACTCACCATCGAAAAAGGAGCCCTGTGGGGTCTGGAAGGACAAAACCTGGCTTTCTTTACCTTTCCTTTCGTTACCGGTACCCCATTTATGGTCTATGAGTCTGACCCGGCGGAAGGAACGGTCCGTTGGCCGCTTGCTCCTATAATTCGGCTCTGGTTTAACCGGATGCTTCAGGGACCCGGGGAACGATTTTCGGACGTTGCCATCAGGGACCTTTCCGGAAGAGTCGTGGCCTCTCCGGAGAACGTAGAATTTGATTCCTCCTCTGTGGAACTCCATTTTCCTCGCCTAGAGCATGCGACCTCTTATGTGCTTGACATCCCCGATGGTGCCTTCATGAGTAAAGACGGGTTTCCCAATCTTCCCTTCCGGCTCTCTTTCACCACTGCCCCGATGACTGAAGTTCTGGAGACCTGTCCCGTTCAGGGCGAAGAAGACGCACCCTTCCCCCAGTATATCACGGTCACTTTCAGTGATTGGGTCGTTCCCGGGGAAAACTACGAGAGCATAACCCTGGCGCGAGAGGGTGCACCCATTCCTTTTGAAAAAAGTTCCACCGAACAGGTCGTTTATTTTCGTCCCCTTGAGCCTTTCTCCTTTGGGACCCACTACACCCTCACCATTCCTGAGGGAGCCTTTACGAATCCGGAAACCCGGGCCCACTCACGGGCTTTTACTCTTTCCTTTACCACTGCTATCCCTCCCGAAGTGGTCTGGACAAACCCCCCGGAGAGCCGGGAAGGGGTCTTTCGGGACGAACCGGTCATCATTGCGTTTTCCGAACCCATCAAACTCTATACAGTTCGGGAAGAGACCCTTTTTCCGGAGACAGATGGCGAAAAGGTCTCACTCACCGTATCGACCTTTGAAAACCTCCTCATCCTGAACCCGGAATTACCCTGGCCGGCCTTTCCCCCGGAGACCAGGATTACCATTCACATCCCTCCAGAAACCGTTTCCGACCTCAAGGGAACTCCAAATCAGGTTCCTTTCACTCTGAGCTTCCGGACCGGGAAAACCGGAGCTTCTCCCCGAGTGGTGTGGACCATACCCGGAGATGGGGAAGAGGGGATTTCCACGGATCCCTCCATTGTGGTGAGCTTTGACCGGGAGATCGAGAAGGGACCGGCCTGGGAAGAAATCGCTCTCCACACCGAGACCGGAGAAGAAATCCCCATCGAACGATGGGTGAGGGAGGATAAGAGCGTTGAACTTCGGCCCCTGGAGAAACTCCGGAGGAATCGGAAATACCGGGTATCTCTTCCTCCGCGCTGTGTACAGGGGAGATTTGAAGGTCTTTTCACCGATACGTATATTTTTACCTTTCAGACAGAATTACGCCCTGGACCTTACGAACCGGAGTAGGAAATAAAAATGGAGCGGAAAACGGGATTTGAACCCGCGACCCTCGGCTTGGGAAGCCGATGCTCTACCCCTGAGCTATTTCCGCTCTTAGCATTATTATATGCAATCTGCTGATTTTTGCAAGGGGTTTGTAGGGGGAAGAGAACCCCCAACGGAGGAATTGCATAAAGTCCTCGAAGAAAACCAAACACGGTTTCCCGTAAGGCTATCCTCTTCTGAACAGAAAAGATGGATGTTTTCAATGGGGTGTTTTTTTTATGTTCCGGCATCTCTATTTTGGGATTTAAAGAAAAAAGAATCTGAACCAGAATCAAGTTCAAGGGGAGGAGTTTTTGGGATTGCTTTGTCCGGTAATCACGGTGGTGAAGAGGAAGTGCGCTCCTTTCATAAAAAACTTCTGAAAAGATAGCATAAGCAAATGTAATTACCTCTTTACAAATAATCATCTTTCTTTTTTAGTATTTCTAACCATTCTTGATGGAGACATCGACAGGAGGAGGATCAACGTGAAGCGTCTTACCCCGGATTTACCCCGTAAAATTTATGAGTTCCCCGATGGTCAGATCAAACTCATCAACTGGCGAGAAGTACCACCTATGGAGTTGGGAAACTGGGCTGGGCTCCATGGTCAGATGGAAACCGAGCTGATCGTTTGTAAGGAAACCACCGGCTCGAAAATGGTGGTCGTAGGTCGCTCGGTGTTTTTCCCCGGTGCCTTCCATGATCCTCATTTCCACCTCTACGCCGAGGAGGTTTTATACTGTCTCAGTGGAAAGGGAATTGCCGGAAGCGGCGATAAGGAGTACCTCCTTACCCCTGGAGATGTGCAATTTGCCGGTGTTGGAGAGACACACTGGCTCCGTAACCCCTTTAATGAGCCTCTGGAATTCATCTGGATTTATAGCGGCAACGGAGTCAACATGCCCGGTGAGAGTGGGTACTGCACTGCTGACCTTTTTGACACTGCTGACCTTTTTGAGGAAGCCGAAAAGATCATCGCGAAAAACGAAATCCCTGAATAGGGAGAAAGGGTTGACATATGGAAAGTCTGTCCTCTAAAGCGGAGCGAGTGCTTGAACTTTTCTCCCTGCAGGGGAGAGTGGCTCTGGTAACCGGGGGTGGTAAGGGTCTCGGCGAAGCCATGGCGTATGCTCTGGCTGGTGCTGGGGCCAGTGTAGCTGTGGCAGGAAAAACTCGTTCTAACGTGGAGAGGGTAGCCGCCGAAATCAACCGGATGGGTCGGCGCGCTCTATCGGTGGAAGTAGAGGTAACCGACCCAGAACAGGTGAAAAACATGGTTACCACAGTGGTGCGATCATTTGGACGATTGGACATCCTGGTGAATAACGCCGGTTTTGCAGACGTACGACCCATTACCGAATTTCCCTTGCAACTGTGGGAATATATCATGGATGTCAACGCCAAAGGGACGTTTCTCTGTTCACAGGAAGCTGCCAAAATCATGTTACAGCAGGGAAAGGGTAAAATCATCAACATCTCTTCCCTCCAGGGTTTCGTGGGAAGACCTAAAGATGCTGCCTATGCAGCCAGCAAAGCGGCAGTCAATCTCATGACCATGTCCATGGCCTGTGAATGGGGGAAACAGGGTATCTGCGTCAATGCCATCGCTCCAACCTGGTGCTGGACCGATCTCACCGCCCCACATCTTCAGAAAGAATCATTCTACCGGACTCTTCAAAAGCGTATCCCCCTGGGGAGAGCGGGAAACCGCGAAGACCTTTTTGGTATCGTGGTATTCCTGGCTTCTGACGCTTCAGATTTCATTAACGGGGCTATCATCCCTGTAGATGGAGGCGCCATTGCTTGTGATGGATTCCCGGAAGTAGAATAAGTTGCGAGAGAAACATAGCAAATCAGAAAAGTTCCAAGGACATTTTGCATCGTTTGGGAAACTCGTCTCCCAAGGTTTAGCGGAGATTAAGCTCCCAGGAATTCTTTCCCGCACGTAAGGAGACCGGGGGTTCAGCCCCGGTTTTTGTATCGTTTACCGCTTTTGATGCTTTTTATCTACCATAAAGACACCGCTATTGTACTGTACTTTACTGCAAAGTGGCAGAAGAAAACCGAAAAGCAAGGTATCTTTAGCAATGCAGAGAAGTGATTAAACTCTGCAAATAATATTAAAAATTTTCAGAAAATTATCGACTAAAATATTGACAATTTCTGAAAAAGAAGATAATCTTTTTTGTGAGGAGTGTGTCTATTTTGAACTTGCGGGAAATTGCTGAGCGAGCCGGAGTCAGTATTGCCACCGTTTCTCGGTTTCAAAAAGATCGAGAATCGGTGTCCCTGGAGAGCCGCAAGAAAATCGAGGAGGTACTTCAGGCGCTGGGGTATTCCCCGGGAAACCGAAAATCCCGTAAAAAAACCCAGAAAACCATTGCTTTCCTTATCCCCGATGTGGAAAATCCCTTTTTCAGCAGTCTGGTAAAAAACGTGGAACTTTTTCTTTCCCGGATGGGTTATTTTCTTCTCCTCTGTAACGCCTGGGGGAATGTTAACCTGGAGTCCAGATACCTCAGGCTCCTGGAGAAACATCCCATCGACGGAGTGCTCTTGGTACCGTCAGGAAGGAAAGATGGAGAACTGGTACACGTGCTCCAGAGTTTTTCTCTTCCTTTTCTCGCACTGGACCGACGGATAGAGGGTTTATCGCTTCCCCTGATCACCTGTGATAATGAAGAAGGGATGGCTATGGCTACCAGGCACCTCCTGCGGATGGGGCGTAAAAGAATCGCCTTTGTCACCGGAAAAAGAGAGACTTCTACTTCTGCGGAACGGTTACAGGGTTACAGGAGAGCTCTCGAAGAAGAAGGCCTGGCGTTTCAGGATGAGCTTGTCATTGAGGGCGATTTTTCCTTTCAGAGCGGTTTTGAAGCTGGGAAAAGGATTCTGGCTATGTCGGAAAAGGTGGACGCTATCCTGGCGGCGAACGATTTTATGGCTCTGGGAGTGATGGATTGCCTGAAGCGTTCCGGAGTAAAGATTCCTGAAGATATCAGCGTGGTGGGGTACGATGATGTCTGGCTCGGTCGGATCTACGAACCTTCTCTCACCACCGTGCGTCAACCAATCCTGGAGATGTGCGAACTGGCGGTGAATACTTTGCTTCGTTTTATTCAGGAGGGTAAAAGTACTCCCTTTGAACGGGTATTCAAACCCGAACTCATTGTTCGGGAGTCATCGTTGGTCTCAGTTGAGAGGGGAGGTGGTTTCTGATATCAAAAAATATTGAGAAATCTTTACCGGTTTGAGAAAAAACTGAGAAAAGGAGTGAAAAAAATGAGAGCGAGTCGACTGGTGAGTATAGTGGTTCTTTGTGTAGTTATGGTGCTTTTCTCGCAATTGGTGTGGGCTCAGGATTTCAAACTCGCCGAACGAATTGCAGCCAAGGCTCAAAAAGGCGAGCCACTGAATATTAAAGTAGTTTACCATAACACCGGTATCAATTTTGCTATGGTTCTCAAAAGGGGTGCTGAAGAAGCGGCAAAAGAATTTGGAGTGAATGCTGAATTTACAGGACCGGTGGAACCCAATGTGGAAGCTCAGGTAGCGATGATCGAAAACTTCATTGCCAGCGAGGTCGATGGGTTGGCCATATCCAATGTGAGTGCCGAGGCCTTAAATCCGGTCATTGAAAGGGCTATAGCAGCGGGTATACCCACCGTTTCCTTTAACAGTGATGCTGCCGGATCAAAGCGGTTGGCATTCTTTGGACAGGACCTGGTGCAATCTGGTCGTACACAGGCGGAAATTCTCGTCGAGTATATGGGAACAAGGGGGAAAGTGCTTATTTTTAGCTGTGACGCAGCGGCAGCGTGGTCACTCGATCGAGAAAAGGGAGTCCGGGAAGTTCTGGGAAAATATCCTGAAATCCAGATTTTAACCACGGTAAATACGGGTGTGGAGGAATATACGGCATACTCGGCGGTTGAAAATGCGCTTCTCGCCAATCCTGATGTGGTGGGAATCGCCACTCTGGATGCGGTAACGACGCCTCTTGTGGGAAGGTATATCTTACGAAACGGTTTGGTAGGAAAGATAAAGCATGTAGGACACGATCTTCTCCCGGAAACACTCCAAAATATAAAATCAGGAGCTACCAATGCTTCTTTGAGTCAGGATCCATTCAAACAGGGGTACCTCCCGGTAAAAGCCATTTACGAGTTTGTGGTGAAAGGAGTACCTTTACAGAGTGTAGACACCGGGGTTTTAAGAGTCGACGAGAAAAACGTGGAAGAGTTCCTTGAGAAGCTGGAAAAGGGTGAACCCATAGGTTAAAAGTGAACTGAGGAGCCTGTGCGAGATGGAGGACGTCATTATTGCCTTTCAAGAGATTACCAAGCTCTTTCCCGGGGTGATGGCTTTAGATCGGGTGAGTTTTGGCATTCGAAGAGGAGAAATTCATGCGGTGGTAGGACAGAATGGGGCGGGAAAAACCACACTCATGAACATCCTGGCCGGGGAGATCCAACCCGATCGAGGAGTGCTTCTCTATAGGGGACAACCGGTGGTCATTCCCAGCCCGCATGCAGCCAGAGAGCTTGGCATCAGCGTGGTCCATCAGGAGTTGATGCTGTGTCCGAATCTCACGGTGCTTGAGAACATTTTTCTGGGAAGAACCATGGGCAAAATCGAGAAAGATCAAAAAAGCGAGGAAATCAAGAAAATCTTTCAGGATTTTGGAGTGGATATACCCCTTCAGGTCAGGGTAAGAGATCTGAGTGTAGCCAGACAGCAACTGGTAGAGATTGCCAGAGCTGTGGCATTCCATTCCGAAGTTGTGGTCCTTGACGAACCCACATCTGCTTTAACTATTGCCGAGGCAAAACACCTTTTTGAAATCCTGCGACAACTGGTTAAGGAAGGAACCACCATTATTTTCATCTCGCACAGGCTCGAAGAGGTCTTTGAGATAGCGGATCGAATTACGGTTTTGCGAGACGGAAAGTATATGGCAACCATTCCTCGAGAGGAAGCTACCCCCGATGGCCTGGTACAGCTCATGATTGGGAAAACCATTGGAGAGATGTTAAGTTATGAGCCTCCTGCAACTCCGTTGCAGGAGGTGGTACTTGAAGTGCGGGGTTTGAGTCGGGGGAAGCTCTTTCAAGATGTTTCCTTTTCTCTTCACCGGGGTGAAATCCTGGGCATTTATGGTCTGCAGGGTTCGGGGAGGACGGAGCTTGCCGAAACGCTCTTTGGGCTTTTCCCTCCAGATCGGGGTGAAATTTTCCTTGCCGGGAAACGTATAACTATAACCAGTGCTCATGAAGCAATCCGCTTGGGCCTCGCCATGGTTCCCGAGGATAGGCGTCGGACGGGGTTATTCCTCAACATGGATGTCAAAGAAAACATCGGGGTGGTGAAGGCGCCACAGTTAGTGAGACGTGGCTTCTTATCACCGGGGTCCTTCGCCACCATAGCCTTGCCTCTAATTCGGAAGTTGAATGTCAAAACCCCGGGGCTCTCACAGATGGTGCGTAACCTGAGCGGAGGGAACCAACAGAAGGTGGTCGTGGCTCGTTGGCTTGCGGTACAGCCACGAATACTTATTGTCGACGAAATGACCAGGGGTATCGATGTTGGGGCAAAACAGGAAATGTACAGAATCATTCAGAATTTGCGTAAGGAGGGAATGTCAATCATCTTTATATCTTCAGAACTTCCCGAAATCATTGGTCTCTGTGACCGGGTTCTCGTGATGTATAAAGGGAAAATAGTAGGAGAAGTGAGCCGGGAAGAAATTTCATGTGAAATCATTCTTGCCCATGCTATGGGGGCAAGGCAGGGTTGTGTTCTGACTTAAGAGAGGGATGAAAGCATATGATCGGGAAAGAAGAGAGAGTGTTAAGGACAATTTACCGGAAAGAAACTGATTATCTTCCCAGTCAAATTTATTTTGCTTCACAGAGGACCAAAGAGGGGCTTCAGAAAGCTCTGGGGTTTGCTTCTCTTGAAGAACTTGAAATATACCTGGATAATCATCTTTATCTGACTTCCATCATGGATGACGTCTTTCGTTATCGGGAAGACCATGAACTTCTCAGGATGGCCGAAGAAAAAGGTTTTGCCCGGATCGACTGGGATGCGGGTATCGTCTACGACCGATGGAATGTGGGGTTTGACATGTACTCTGATGGTTTCTGCATCCGTCATTTTCCCCTCCAGGACGATGAGGCTCTCAGGAAATTTCAGGCTCCCGACCCCCATAAACCAGGACTTTTAACCGTTGCTATTGCCGATTTGCAAAAACACTCAGGGGAGTATCTGGTCGTTTGCACCGGTTACAACGGTATCTTTGAACGGGCCTGGGCCCTCCGGGGTTTTGAAGAGTTTATGCTCGACCTTGCCTTAAACGCAAGTAGTGTCAAACGGCTTCTTGATATCGTTACCGACTACAAGGTTGAAGTGGCAAAGCAAATAGTCCAGGCGGGCTTTAAGTGTGCCCATACCGGAGACGACTTTGGCAGCCAGAGGGGCCTTCTCATCTCTCGAGATGTCTGGAGGAAGCACTTCAAGCCTCGCTGGGCAAGAGTATGGAAGGTATACAAAGATGCCGGTCTTCCGGTCATACATCATTCCTGTGGAAACGTTACCGAGCTTATTGGGGACATGATCGATATTGGGTTAGACGTTCTCGAACCGGTTCAACCGGTCATGGACCTTGCTTACCTGAAGCGAGAATTTGGTCGATACATAACCTTCTATGGAGGTATAGATACCCAAGAGCTCCTTCCTTATGGTACTCCGGAGGAGGTAAAAGCTATGGCGAAGGAGACCATCAAGACTTTAGGAACAGGAGGGGGGCTGATTGTGGCACCCGCGCAGGAAATCATGCGTGACGTTCCTATTGAAAACGTAGTAGCATTGGTTGAGACTATCAGGGAAGAGCGAGAAGCGGTTTTGAAGGTTTAAGGAGGTACTTTGATGCAGCGAGGCAAACTTTTACTCAATTTTTTCCGTCTCCGAGAACAAGGCATTGTTTTAGCGTTGATTTTTCTTTTCATAGGATTCTCTCTGACCACACCCCATTTCCTGAGGGCCACCAATCTCCTTAACGTGTTGCGACAGGTCTCGCTTCTCGGCATCATCGCCGTGGGGATGACCATGACCATTATTTCCGGGGAGATCGACCTTTCGGTGGGAGCCGTGTACGGTATTGCTGCGGTAACCTGTGGTCTTCTGGCCAGGGCCGGTTATCCGATCTGGTTGGCGATGACCATGGCTGTTGCGATTGGAATGCTGGTGGGTTTTTCGAACGGGCTCTTGGTAAACTACGTTAAAATTTCTTCGCTTATCGTCACCCTGGGAATGCTCAACGTGGTTCGAGGTTCTTATCTCCTTGTGACCGGTGGGCTCCCGGTATTTTTAAGTGCTCAGACAGTTCCAGATCCTAACCTTCCGGCCTTCTTTTTTCTGGGTCAGGGAAAAATTGCCGATCTCATTCCCATGCTGGCCGTTTTTTTTATTGGAGTGGTCATCTTTGGTTACATTATTTGTCATCGTTCTCTTTTTGGTTTTAATCTCCGGGCAGTGGGAGGAAATGCTCGTGCGGCAAGAGCCTCGGGAATCAGCGTTGAAAAGACCAAGGTTTTGGCTTTCGTGCTGGTGAGTACCCTCTCAGCTGTGGCGGGGATATTGAATCTCTCTTTTCTTTCCAGCGTTCAGGGAATTGTAGGGTCGGGTTTAGAACTTGACGTCATCGCGGCAACGGTGATCGGTGGTACCTCTCTTGCCGGTGGCGAGGGGACCATCCTGGGAACCGTCATTGGGGTGCTCATCATCGGTGTGCTGCGCAACGGACTGGTTTTGCTTGGCATCTCGCCCTTCTGGCAAACTGCCCTTATTGGTGGTATCATTATTGGTGCCGCAGCAATAGACGCTGTTACTCGTCGAACAAGGGGATAAACAATCTGGCTTAAAGAAAGAGAATGTTAGATTTTCTGAAGTTCCTTCATCGTTGTGCTTGTAAGCGGAAGGTTTGGCCATAGGATATAAAAATGGAAAAGATGGAGAATGTGTGAAATGTGAGTAGATAAGAGATTATCACTCACATATTCAGGAGTTTACAGGGCTGGAGGAGGTTTCAACGTATGATTGCCAGCCTGAGAAGATTTACAGAGAGCGGATCAGGTTTTGAGAAAGACACAGCAAGGAAGCAACGAAAGAGACATTTAGGGCTGCACAAAGCTCATCTTTCAGGAGATTCCTCAGCGCTTATTGACTGTTCACGTGATTTCTGCGGAGCAAAAATTATCGCCCTACATTGGGAAGTAGATGAAGTATTTTATTTTCATTTAAGGGAAGGTGATATGAGTTTCAAGCATTGCTGCGTACAAATATTCTTTGATAAACAAGACTTTTTGAAATTCTAAAATGGGGGTGAGAAACATGAAGCGGTTGGTTTGGCTGGTGGTTGGGTTCATGGTGTTTCTCCTGGTGGGTGTGACTTCGGCACAAGAGGTGCGGGTGGCCATTCAGAGTTTCGCTCATGAAGCTTTGAAGCCGTTTATCGAGCAGTTTGAAACCCAGACTGGTATCAAGGTGGTACTCGAATCCATGCCGTCTTCGGGGACGGATGCACTGACCAAGCTCACTACTTATTAACGGGCCGGTCAGAGCCCCTATGATGTGGTCAGTGACTCCGATGAGGCTTCGCCGGCTTTTGCTCGGGCGGGGTGGTTGGAGCCCCTGGATACGGTGTTACCTCCGGACTTCTTCGATGATTTCCCACCCAGCATGCTGGAGTCAGAAAAAGTGTGGAACTGGCTGGACGGAAAACCCTATCGGGTGCGGCACAGTTTCGAATTCGGGTATTTCTTTTATCGCAAGGATTGGTTTGATGAAATGGGGCTTTTGCCACCAGCTACCTGGGAAGAAATGGTGGATGTGGGAAAGAAATTTACCGCCCAGGGGAAAATTGGGGTGGAAGATGCCCTCAGTAAGCCAGCTCTCCTGTACGTCTACGTAGCTTATCTCACTCTGCAGGCCGGGGGGAATCCCTTTGCCTTTGACGAGGGCTTCCAGAAAGCGGTCAAGTTTATCCATGACATGATTTACGAGCACCAGATCTTCCCCAAAGAAGCGCTGAACAAAAACTACGACCAGATCAACGAAGATTACATGAATGACCGGGTGGCCATGATGCGCCAGTGGCCATATTTCTACAGTGTCACCCGGGGGAACACCGCCTGGTATGCAGAAGGGAAAGCAGAAATTGCGCTTCCTCCCAAAGGTCCGGTAAGCAGTGCTTCCTGGGCTGGAGGATGGGGATGGGAGATTCCCAAGTTCGCGAAAAACAAGGAGAACGCCAAGAAGTTCCTCAACTTCATCCTCTCTAAGGAAATTGCTCCCAAACTCGCTCAGGCCAATAGCTGGTTTCTGAATCCCCGTTATTCGGTAATGGAAGTGGTAGGTGACGAAGGTCTGGCTCGCTACATGAAGTGGTACAGCGATAACAACATCCCTGCGCCCCGGCCCTATCATCCCAGGGTAGCCGAAGCTCAGAACATCGTGGATGACGTGGTCTCGGCTTATCTCATTGGACAGATGTCCCTGGAAGAAGCGGTAGCGCAAGGGAAAAAGATGATGGCTGAGATAAGCCAGTAAAACCGGTGCCCACCCCGAAGTTTCGGGGTGGGCAAAGGAGGAGACTGCTTTGAAACAAAAGAAGCTTTCCCGTCGTCGAGTTTTGTATGCGCTTTTACTCATTCTCCCTGCACTCGCTTTCCGGCTTTTTACCTCTCTCTATCCAGTTCTTTACACCATTTACCTTGCTTTTTATCAGGTAAACCCCATTGTGGGATTGTTTCGTTATGCCGGATTGGGAAACTTCCAGAAGATGACCACGGACCTCGTGGTGCAGGAGAGTGTTTTCTTTACCGTCTTCTTCACCTTTGCTTCCATTGGTTTACAGACCCTTTTTGGGCTTCTCGTAGCACTCCTCTTGAACGCTCGTTTCCGTTTCCGGTACTTCGCTCGGACTGTAAACCTTATCCCCTGGGCTATTCCCATGATTGTAGCTGCTCTGGGTTTTCGCTGGATGTTCGATAGTGAGTACGGTATCATTCCGGACCTCATCGCTCGTCTCTTTGGGTTTCGTTTTGCCTGGCTCATCGATCCCTGGGGAGCCAAATGGGCGGTGGTTCTCGCCAACGTCTGGAAAAACACCCCCTTTGTGGCGCTCCTCCTGCTTGCAGGTCTCCAGAGTGTTCCCAGCGAAATTTACGAGGCGGCTCGGGTAGATGGGGGGACAAACTGGCACTGTTTCCGGTACATCACCATTCCCTTCCTTATGCCGGTGGTGATGACCACGGTGCTCTTTTTCACCGTCTGGTATCTGGCGACCTTTGATATCGTTTATGGGATGACCGGAGGTGGCCCGGGTTTCTCTACCGCCATCATGTCCTACAAGATTTTCCAGGAGACGTTTTCCAACATGAATTTTGGCTATGCTTCGGCTTTAAGTGTATTGCTCTTCTTCCTGGTGGGAGTCCTGGGGGCCATTTTCCTCTGGATTTCCCGCTTCTTCGAAATCTCGATATAGGGGAGGATATCCATGATTGCTGCCAGAATGCGCTGGAGAACCGACGGAACGATCCTGTACTTCTTGTTTCTCATATACCTTTTCGTGACCCTCCTTCCTTTCTACTGGATTTTCATCTCTTCCGTCACGCCCAGGCACCGGCTCTTTTCCATTCCTCCACTTTACTTCCCCCGTTACTTCACCACCGAAAATTTCCTGAAGATGCAAACGAGTATTCCTTTTGAACTGTACCTGCGCAATTCTCTCATTTTTGCCCTTTCTGCAAGTGCTTTCTCGGTACTTCTGGGTTTCTTTGCCGCCTATGCTTTTGCTCGTATTCGTTTTCGGGGAAGCAGTGTGCTTCTATTACTTTTCCTCCTCAGTATTGCTTTACCGCCCATTACTACCGTTATTCCTCTCTATGAACTCTATGGAAAGGTGGGGTTACTCAACACCATCCAGGGGATGGTGATTGCCATGGGGAGTCTCATCACTCCGTTCACCATCTGGGTACTCATCGCCTTCATTAAGCAGGTACCGGTGGAAATTGAGGAAGCTGCTTCCATCGACGGGGCGAGTTTCTTGCGACTTCTCTTTGGGATTTCTCTACCCCTTATCCTTCCTGCCATCGGGACCATGTTCGTCATTAACTTCATCACATCCTGGAACGAACTTCTGTATCCTCTGGTCTTTGCCGTGGATGCACAAAGCAAAACCCTCACTGTGGGACTCACCGAAGTGGCCTTGGAATCGACCGCCTACGGGAAACCCTGGGACCTCATGAGCGCCCTGAGTGTTATCATGATCATCCCGGCTATTGTGCTGGTGATCCTCTTCCAGCGAACCATCGTCGAGGGACTCACCAAAGGAGCTATCAAATAGAAAGGAGCACACCCATGAGGTTAACCCTTGAGGAACGCAAAGAAACTATCGTAAATCTCTGGCGAGGAAAGGAGCGGGGACCGGTCTACTATATCGGAACGGTGGGGAGAGAAGCGCCTAAAGGACAGGTGATTGAGGATTTCTCCCTCATGCTGGCTTTGGAGAAAGAGCGCATTGCCCAGAAAGAGACCATCGAAGACTACGATATTCCCGCCATCCGCACCGATTTTGGAACGGCGATTTTCCCTTCGGCATTTGGGTGTCCACTCTTTTTTTCGCCAGAAAAGTATCCCTGGAATACACCCATCATCTTCGATGACCCCTCCCAGGTTTACCGGCTTGAGAAACCTTCGGTTGATGCCGGTCTTCTTTCCCGGGTTCTCGAGTTCACCGCGTTTGCGGTGTCTTTCAGCACATACCCCCTGAGAATGACCGATCTCCAGGGGCCGATCGACACCGTCTACCTCATGTGGGAGAGTAACGCTTTCTTCGCTGCTCTGGTGGAAGCTAAAGAAGCTGTGCATTATCTCCTCGATCTGGTTACCGATCTCATCATCGATTTCGTGCAGACTCAGAAAAGAATAGTGGGAGAACGGGAATTCATCCTGTGCCATCTTCCCCACTATCTTCCCTCTGGAGAAGGAATCTGTGTGAGTGAAGATCTTCTGGCCCTTCTTTCCCCCCCTCTCTATCGGGAATTTGCTCTACCATACCTTTCTCGCCTTTCCCGAACCTTTGGAGGGGTATTCATCCATTCCTGTGGAAATTTCACCCATAATCTACCGGTTTTACGAGAGGTGGAGGGGCTCCGGGGAGTGAACTTTGGGGCTACCGAAACCCCGGTGGAAGAAGTTCTGGGGATTCTGGGAGGGGAAGTGGTGGTTTCTCCGCACGTGGGGCTTAATAAGGACATCGTTTTTGGAGACATCTTTGATTATCTCGACCACCTTTTTCGGGTAGGGAAGGGATATCCGGGACTTTACGTTCTGGTTGATACGACGAACTCTCTGATGAAAGAAAATATGGAATGGAGTGAGGAGAAATTGGCCCGAATTTATCGCTTCTTTGAGAACTGGAGGGGAGCATATGGCCAGTAGAGAAAGAGCCCTGCGGGCCATTTTTCTCCAGGAAACGGATCGCATTCCCCACTGGGAGTTTCTGGCCAATCCTGATTTTGAACGGGAACTCACTGGAATTGACCCCGCCGAGTACCCCCAGAGAGCGCGCCTGCGGACGCTGGAAATTCTGGACATCGATGTAGAAATCCCGCCCCGTTCTGACACTCCGGCAAGCTTTCGGGTGACAGAGGAAGGGCAGCTTTTGAATGAACAGGGGAAACCGGTCTCTCGCTGGGGTAGTGGCACCACCTGGGCCTGGGACCATGGCTCCCTATTTCCCTCTATGGAAGAAATTCGGCGCTTCGATCCGGTGGCGCATTTTCTCTGTAGAGAACAAAAGGAGATCTTTGAAGACATCGATCCTCTGCAGCGATTCCTGCATCTACCCCTGGAGGCGATGAGTGAGAAGCTCAACCAGGATTTCCATACCTTGCAGGATCTCGTGGGAGAACGCACCCTGGTCCCCGGGCACTACTACCGGACGCTTCTTATGTGGCCCCTGATGCTCTTTGGGTGGGAACACTTTGCCGAACTGGTCTACTCCTATCCCGACGATTTCAAGCGCATCTGGAACGGTTTTTTTGAAATCTCCCTGAAGGTGATGCAGGCTTTTGCCCGGACCGATATCGAGGTTTTCGCCAGCCACGATGACCTGTGCATGACCCAGGGGCCCATCTTTAATCCTCAGTGGTACCGGAAAAATCTCTACCCTTACTACGAAGCCCTCTGGGAGCCTTTGAAAAAGGCGGGTAAAAAGGTTATCTTCATTTCCGATGGAAAACTTGATGCAGTGATCGGTGACGTCCTGGCCTGCGGGGCAGATGGGTTCTTTGCCGAGTGCCACACCGATCTCGAAGCCTTGAGCCGCCGCTACGGGAAGGACAAGGTCCTGGTGGGTAACATCGATGGGAGGATTATCGAGCAGGGAGGAAGAGAAGATATCCGTCGGGAAGTGGAGCGTTGTGCGCGTTTTGGCAAAGAGTGCCCAGGCTATTTTTTCTGTGTAGGAAATCATCTTACCCATACTATTCCTCCTGAGAACATTCGTTTCTACTTTGAAGTTGCTCAGGAACTTGGTCAACGCTAACTTGGTCAACGCTAAAAAAGAAAGGGGGGACAGCATGTATCTCCATGTCATTTCCCATACCCACTGGGACCGGGAGTGGTACGAGACTTTCGATGCTTTTCGGTTTCGCCTGGTGGAGTTTATGGATCACCTGCTCTCCATTTTGACCTGTCGTCCAGAGTACCATTCCTTTACTCTGGATGGACAGACGGTGATCCTTGAGGATTATCTGGAGATTCGTCCTGAGAAGCGAGGAGAACTCAAAAAACTTGTCCAGGCTGGCAAGCTCTTCATCGGTCCCTGGTATATTCTGCCGGATGAGTTTCTGGTAAGTGGCGAGACGCATATTCGAAATCTTCTTTTTGGATACAGACTCTGTCGAGACTTCGGGACCTGGATGGCAGTGGGGTACCTTCCCGATTCCTTTGGACATATTGCTCAGATGCCCCAGATTCTCAAAAAGAGTAACATTCCCTACGCGACCTTCTGGCGGGGGGTTCCGGATACCGTTCAGGAAAGCGAGTTTTTCTGGGAAGCCCCGGATGGGTCCAGGGTCCTGGCGCTCTACATGCCTTTTGGGTATGGTGTGGCAGCTAACCTTCCTGGGGAAGAAGAACGCCTGAAGGCCCGTATCGAACGGGTGGTAAAAAATCTCCTTCCGTTTGCCAGCACATCTCATCTCCTCCTTACTAACGGGAGTGACCACGTGGAACCGGACTCCGATTTCCCGGGGAAGCTGGACCTTTTGCGTGGCATTTTTCCCGAACACCATATCCTCCATTCCAATTTTCCTTACCTTTTCCGGAAAATCGAGGAAGAAGCTCATGATCTCCCCGTTTACCAAGGGGAGTGGCGGGCCGACGACCGCAATTACCTTCTGGGAGGGACCCTTTCCACCCGGGTCTATCTCAAGAAAGAGCACGGCTTCTTTTCACATACCCTGGAGGGATATCTGGAACCACTGTTCAGTACTCTCTGGATTCTGGGTCGATCCTATCCCGAGGACTTTCTCCGCTACCTGTGGAAGATGCTCCTCTGGAACTCGCCCCATGATTCCATCTGTGGTTGCAGTATCGACCCGGTACACGAGGAGATGATGATCCGCTACCGGAAAATGCACGATCTCACCCAGAAAATGTTACAACCTTCTTTTGTTTTTCGGAATCTGACCACTTTTTCCGAGGACGATACCCTGGTGGTCTTTAACCCTCACCCTTATCCGGTCACCGAGTACCTGGAGACTGAGCTTACCCTGCAGCGGCAGAAGGTGAAAGAAGTCGACTTTGAACTCAGTAAGCTCCGGGAATACGCCCCGGAAGACCAGGAGTTCTTTGGAAAGCTCCTCTTTGATTCTCCAGAAGAAAAAGTGGAAGCAGAAATCCTCGAAAGGGAGGAAACCACCGTTTTTACTACTCCTCCTCACACTCTTCCGGAGGTTTTTCGAGCCAACCGTTACCGGGTAGGGTTCGTGGTACGAGAACTACCCCCCCTGGGCTTCAGGGTCTTCCGGATCGAGGGTAAACACGAACGGGAGGTAACCATTCCGCCCCGGGAGTGGGTTCTGGAAAACGAGTTCCTGCACCTTTCGGTTTCTCCTTCGGGGTTTCTTACCTTCACTGAGAAGGAAAGTGGTAGGGTTTTTCCTCTGGGACCTCTCTTCGAAGACGGTGCCGATGCTGGGGATGAATACGACTACTCTCCCTGCGAAGAGGATGAGGTGATCACTACTCGAAACCTCATCCCAGACATTTCCTGGAGCCGGTACACAAAGTCATACCAGAAAATACGCTTCCAGTACGGGATGTCGCTCCCTGAAGGACTCACCGAGGACCGTAGGCGACGGAGCTCAAAAAGAGTTCTCTGTCCCCTCACCGTGGAGGTTGGATTGGCGCAAGGGGTGAAACGCCTGGACATCACGGTGTCCTTCGAGAACCGGGTCTGCGACCACCGGTTGCGGATGCTTATTCTGTCACCCTTTGTAACCCGAACTTCCTATGCCGGGGCTCACTTTGCCGTCCTCAAGCGAGAAGGGAACACCACCTTCCCTTATAACGACTTTGTTTTCCTCCAGGAGAAGGGAGTGCTCGTGGGAATTTCAAGCCGGGGCCTGCGGGAGTACGCCTTGAAGGAAGTCGAGGGGAAAACCGCCCTGACTCTGACCCTGCTGCGAGCGGTGGGGTGGCTTTCGCGTAACGATCTTCTGACCCGCCGGGGCGATGCCGGCTGGCCTTTCCCTACCCCCCAGGCCCAGTGCCTGGGCAAACACACCTTTGAGTTCGCCCTGTGGATAGAGAAGGGTGCCTTCCCCGAGACCACGCTTCCCCGGGAGTCCCTCCTTTTTAATAGACCTCCCCTCCTTTTTCAGCTTCCTCAAACCATGGTGACGCTTTCGGGGTGGCGGTTACTCGAGCTCGATAATCCCCGCATTCTCCTCAGTGCGCTGAAAAAGAGCGAGTGGGGCGAAGAGCTGGTTCTCCGTCTCTATAATCCCACTCCTCGCCAGGAATCCTGTACTCTCACCCTGGGAATCGATGTGTCCCGGGTACGGAAACTTTCTTTACTTGAGGAGGAAGAGGAAATCCTTCCTCTGGCGGGGAAGACGATATCCTTAGAGTTCGGACCTTGGGAAATCAAAACCCTGGGAATCCTCCCTGCTTAAGCTGGAATATCTTCCGCTCGGCGGGGTTTTACAGCGCAGGAAGGTGATGAACCATGGCCGAGCGGAAGCCCAACCGATTGATTCATGAAAAAAGTCCGTATCTACGCCAGCATGCTTTTCAGCCTGTAGACTGGTATCCCTGGGGGGAGGAGGCTTTCACTCAGGCCAGACTTCTTGACCGCCCCATTTTTCTCTCCATTGGTTACTCCACCTGTCACTGGTGCCATGTGATGGCTGAGGAAACCTTCGAGAACGAGGAAATCGCCCAGCTCATGAACGAAACTTTTGTATCCATCAAGGTTGACCGGGAAGAGCGCCCGGATATCGACCATACCTATATGGAGGTGGCCCAGATACTCACCGGTAGCGGTGGTTGGCCTCTTTCCATCGTTATGACCCCCGAAGGAATTCCTTTCTTTGCCGGGACCTATTTTCCTCCTTACTCCCGTTTTGGAATTCTGGGGATGAAGGACCTGATCCTGCGGATACGGCATCTGTGGACCAGAGAGCGCCGGCGTATCGAAGAATCTTCTCGAGAAATTTTCGCCCTTCTGGCCCGTCCCCCTGTGATTACCCAGGATGCTATGTTACCTGATGTTACTCTTCTTCATAAAACCCTGGAGGCGCTACGGGCTGTCAGTGACCGGGAGTGGGGTGGACTCAAGGGAGCGCCAAAATTTCCCCTTCCACAAAACATTCTCTTCCTCCTCAGAGCTTTTCAGGAATTCAGAGACCTCGAAGCCCTGGCCATTGCCGAAGAAACCCTGCAGGCGTTGCGTAACGGCGGTATTTTCGATCAGGTAGGCTTTGGCTTCCACCGGTACTCCACCGACGTTTACTGGCTGCTTCCTCACTTTGAGAAGATGCTTTACGACCAGGCTCTTCTGGCTCTGGCCTACACTGAAGCCTTTGCCGTTACCGGAAAAAAAATCTATCGGGAAGTAGCCGAAGAGGTGTTTACTTACGTGGAAATGAACCTTACTTCCCCCGAAGGTGCGTTTTACGCAGCCGAAGATGCCGACAGTCCTGAAGGAGAAGGAGCATTCTACCTCTTTACCGTCGAAGAGATCCGGAAGGTCCTGGGAGAAAATCACGCCCGTCTCTTCGAACGGGTCTTCTCGCTACGTGAAGAGGGAAATTTTCCTCATAGCCGGAGAAAAAACATTCTCTATCGGCGCCGTGGACTCACAGAGTGGGCGGAGGAACTGGATTTTCCCGAAGAGAAACTGAAAACCCTTCTTGAAGAGGGGCGCAAGAAGCTTTTTACCTATCGTGCTCAGCGACCGCATCCATCCCGGGACGAAAAAATTCTTACCGACTGGAATGGCCTTATGATTGGAGCACTGGCTCGAGCTTCTCTCCACTTCCAGAACGAGGGTTTTCTCCTGCGAGCCAAAAAAGCTGCTCATTTCTTCCTCGAGAAAATGATTGACGAGTCAGGGCAGGTTTTCCATCTCTTTATGGGAGAACCGGCTGTTTCTGGTTATCTCGACGACTACGCTTTTTTGACCTTCGGGCTTCTGGAACTCTACCGGGCCAGTCTGGAGGGAAAATACCTCCAAAAGGCTCTACGGATTACCGAGAAAATGCTCGACCGCTTTTCTGATCCGGAGGGGGGTTTCTTTTTCACCGCCTCCGATACCCAGACCCCACTGCTTCGCCCCCAGGTTTTCCACGATGGCGCTATTCCCTCCGGGAATTCGGTAGCGGTGGAAAATTGCTTACGCCTGTCGCAACTTCTTTTCCGGGTAGACCTCCAAAGAGTGGCTTTCCGGGCTTTCGCACGCCTTCGTCCTCTTCTTGCGGGAAATCCTCTGGGGTACTGTTACCTGGCGAAAACCATGTTTTCCTTCTTGCAGCCGGGCTCGCACGTGGTGCTTGTAGCTTCTCCGGATCATCCGGAACTCCCCACCATCCTCCAAACTCTGAAGCGGAAATCCTCTTCTTTTCTTTTCCTTCCCGAAGGGGACCGGGCTTCCTCACTTTGGGAGCTATTGCCTGAGGATGTTCACTTCCGGAGTCTTTTTGGAAAACCCACCTTTTATCTCTGTAAAAACTTCACCTGCGAAGAGCCAACCACCGATTTTTCCTACATCCTTGCGCGTCTCTAGGTACGTCTCAGGAAACCGGCCCCAGAGTGTTATAATGGGGTAAATGAGTTTCCCCGCGATAAGGAGGGAGAAAGCATGAAAAGGGATATCGGCCAGGAATTCCTGGATGTCTTCCTTTCTTCTCCGAAAATCGATACCCATGAGCATCTTTTGCCCCCGGAGGTCTTTCTGGGAGAAGCAGACGTGCTTCTATCCATTCTCCGGGAGAGCTACCTTCCCTGGATATGTTTTGGAGCTCGGGATCTCAAGCGCTACTCCTGGGATCGAACCACTCTCCTTTCTGAAATGAAGAAAGTCCGGGCTAGCGCTTTCTTCAAGTATCTCCAGCAAGCCTTCCAGTTTATGTACGGTTTTTCTGGAGATCTTTTGCAGGAAGAAACCTGGCAAATGCTCGGCGGGATCATTCGCAAGGCCTATGAAGGAAAAGACCTGTTCACTGAATGGCTCCGGGGTAAACTGCACATTCAGAAAGTGGTTCTCGACCGCTACTGGGTGGTGGATGATTATGACCTTGATGGCGATTTTTTTGCCCCGGTGCTCCGTATCGATCCGTACCTCTTCGGATTTTCAGCCTCTGCCGGGGACCACGATCGGAAGAATCCCTATACTCCGGAAATCAGAAAGGGGAAGGAAATCCTTACCTTTGAGGATTACCTGGCACTGATTGAGCAGCGCGTGGAGAGGGGAGTACATCTGGGTATCGTAGCCCTGAAGTGTGCCATTGCTTACGACCGGGGACTTGATTTTCCCTGTCCTCCTCTTGAAAAAGCTCGAATTGCTTTTGAGAGGGAGGATAACCAGGAATCACCTGAGGAAATCTGGAATTTTCAGAACTTCATCTTCCACTATTTCCTGCGCCAGGCTCTGGAATACAACCTCCCGATCCAGATACACACCGGTCCCGGAAAGTATTTTCGGGGAGCTCCTTACCGACTGGGGCCCATTTTTGAAGAATACCCCACCCTCAAAATTTCCCTCCTTCATGGTGGTTTCCCCTGGATAGGTGAACCTGGAGCCATGGCCCTTTTTTATCCCAACTGCCACCTTGACCTGACCTGGTTGCCGCTTCTTTCACCCACCTTTTCGGACCTTGCCCTTGCCCAGTGGGTAGAGGTGACCGGAGGCTCTCGAATTATGATGGGGGGTGATTCCTGGAATGTGGAAGGTGCAGTGGGTGCCTTTCTTTTCAACCTCGAGTCTTTATCCCGGGTTCTCGGAAGAATGGTGGAAAATAAATACCTCAATAGGAACGAAGCCCAGGAGATAGGCAAGCGAATTCTCTGGGATAATTCCCGGGAGTTTTTTGGAGAACGACTCCGACTTTCGGAATAATCAATTGTATCTATTTTTTGAAGGATATTCCCCATAAGCTCGGGGTGATGGTGAGGGAATTCACCGGAAGTACGTTGGGCATTTCCCTTTTGGCAACTCGAAGGAAGGCCCTTGAATCTCCAATTATTCCTCAACCTGTTTAGAAAAAGCAGGCCTGTAGTTTTCTCAATCCCTGAAAAGTAGCGGAGGATGCCGGATTGGCATGAACCCGTACAGTTGCTTGTAAACCAGGAGGGATTGCCCTATAATTTGACACATGTATGTGCTGGAAAGGGGATGCAGGGAATGTCAAAAAGATTGTACCGTTCTCGAAAAGAACGGATTCTGGGAGGGGTGTGCGGGGGCATCGCCGAGTATCTGGATACTGACCCCACCATCGTGCGACTGGTAGCGGTACTTCTCATTCTCCTGGCGGGGAGTGCCATTGTGGCATATCTTATTGCCTGGATTCTCATTCCCGAAAGGCCTGGGGAAGAAACCGTCAATCTCCCCCAGGAAGAAGAGGGAAAAGGAGGGGAAGAAAAGAGACGGAATCAGCAGATTCTGGCCTGGATTCTCCTTGTGGTTGGTGTTCTCTGGCTGGCCCAGAATTTTTCCCACTATTTCTTCCGATTTATTCCTCATCCGGGGCAAATTGTTTTTCCCCTGGTGCTGGTGGTAGCCAGTTTAGTGCTTCTTGTGAGGCATTAGGTCAGAGAATTCCCCGACTTTGAATGAAGTGGTACACGATGCTCCAGCTGCCCAGAGTTACTTTTAAAAAGATGAGGCAGTTGTAAAGAGGTATATATCCAGCACTCAGTACCGTACCCGGATTTCCCAGGGGTAATCCAATGTCCCATAAGTCAAGAATTGTTAGGGATAAGAATGTTGCGACCAACCCCTGTTCCAGAAGGTGACTTCGGTTGACGGAGGCGATTTGCTTTTCCAGCGTGGAAATCCTGCCGATGATGGCCAGAAGAAACAGTGCGGTACCGCCGGCAACACCAGCAGCAAAACCTCCTCCAGGGGCAAGGTGTCCAAAGATAGCGAGATAAACCCCGGAAAGAAAAGCAAAAAGGGCCAGGAGCTTTAGAGTAATAGCTACTGCCGGATCAGAGAGACAGGCAAATTGCGTTGCTTTCCCCAAAAACCGGGAGTAAAAAGCCACACCCCCGGCGGCAACGGCGAAAACCATAAACTCAAACACGGTATCGTAAAGTCGCGCGGAAAGATATACCGCACTAACGATGTTTGTAGCTTGAGTTTCTTCGAAGAGCTTTATTACGATTTCCTGGCTCTCGAACTGAGAAAAAACCATCGGTTTCTGAGAAAGAAGAAGGAACATTCCCACCACGATAATCATAGCTATAGCCAGGAAGACCCGGAACATGCCCTTCATGCTTCTTCCTCACCAATATCGCACAAGAAGGCCTGAAATAATTTTACCAGGTCACTTTTCCTGAGGAATACCAGCACGGCATCAACTCTTTCTCTAATGGAGAGAACTTCCAGGTTGGCTCGAGAGGGAGGAGAAGAAGTGCTATAGATGAGGTCGAGGTAATCTTCTTCAAGCGCTTCGATAGCTTTCTGGATTGTCTGGTAGTTTATCAGTTCTACTTCGTATCCTTTGGCCCGGGCATATTGCTCAAGAAGGTCCTGAATTTCTCGAGAGACTGTATCCTGGGATGCAAAACAACCGATGCGGATTCTTCCCAGACTTTTAAAGGCAGTGATGTACACAAAAGTGGAAAGGGCTACACCCAGAAGTCCTTCAGCCAGAGCTACATCGGGGGCTTTATAGGTAACATAAAGTGCTACAGCCAGGGTTCCCAGAATGGTCCGGCCGAAGATTGCTTCCAGGGGACGTTTTCGAGTTACAGTATAAAACGCCGTAACCAGCATAAAAACCACGATACCTATTTTCAGCATCGTTTCGACCTCTCAAATATTGATTTGGCAAACACATGCGCCATGATAGACCCTGTAACGAGGCTCAGAAAAAATACAAAAAGGACCCGAGGAAAAGCCTCCGTCCATTTTGTTGCTACTCCCAGCATGATGAGCCCTGCTCCTAAGGTATCGGCGATACCGAAAAAATGAATCCGCTGGAAGTTATTCCGCGCACAAATCATTCCTATACTTCCATAAGCAGTCAGAATGAGCCCTGTGATGAAAAGAAAATGGTAGATCATTCCAGATCCCTCCTGGTAAGCACATAAGCGATGAAGATCATTTCCGCAGCGTTAAAAAGGGCATAAAAGAAGAAAACTTCGAGAATAAAAATGTCTTTGGTAAAAAAAGCATAGAGAAATATCAGGACGGTAATTTTCGAAGAGAGGCTGGCTACATCAAGAAGTTTCTGGTAGCGATCTTGAACGAATATGAAATGGAGAAAAATGATGGTGAGGATGGCGAGATAAATACCAGAGTAGATCAATGTCCCTTCTCCTCCTTTATCGAATGAATGAGGAGTTCTCCCTTTTCCTCTTTGACCACCAGAGTATAGGGAGTGAGAGTGATAAGGACCGTTTTTTCAAACAATTCTTCTTCGCCGGTGGGTGTACTCTCCCATAAAAGTTGTGAAGGATGATTGTAGAGCCGCACAAGAAGAGTAAAGGCCTGGCGGAGCGCTTCGAGGAAGAAGAGAGGAAGTTTCAATATAAAGAATACCATTCGTCCTGGATCGATGTGGGGCATAACGATGCGAATAGCCACAAAACTCACCCCTGCTCCTAAGACAAGAAGCCAGGGGCTGCGCCACCCGGAGAGCACCGTCCAGAAGAGCATTCCTAAAAGGAAGAAAAACCATTTACCCATAGATGCTCATCACCACGCACAGTACAAAAAGAATAAGGTAGAGAAGGGTGGCATTCTCGAGCCGTTCCAGGATTCGGGGAAGAGGTTTGCGATATCGTGCGGCAAAGAGGGCTGCAAAAACCCCTAAGAAGAGTATTCCTATCGATTCGAAGGCCTTCTTCCCCCAACCAAAGAGGGGAAAAAACGCGAAGAAAGCCAGCAAAACGTGACCAAGAAAGTTTTTGGGTATTTCTCCCCATTCCAGCTTGGGGAGGGAAAAGAAAAACGGAGCGAAAACTGCCGCTGTTCCAACACTCACCGCGTAAAGAATGGGTTGTTGCCACCACGTGGTTCCCATAATGAGCATTTCTTTGGAAGAACCACCAACGGTCCAGGGGAATCCGGCAATAGACAGAGCAGGAAGGGCAACCAGAGACCAGGTGAAGATTGGCAATCGGTATCGAGAGGGTACCCCGGTATCGTAATTTGGGAGGAGATCGGCTCCCAGAAAAAGCCACGACTTGAAAATGCCATGGGCGAAAACATAAAAAATACCGGTCTCTGGAGCAATCAGGATATACCCTATTTGGGAGAGGGTACTGTAGGCCAGGATACGTTTATAGTGTTTTTCGTGAAATGCAAAGATTACCCCCAGAATTGCCGAAATGACTGCGAAAAATGGAACCACTTCAAAGTGGTTACCTAAAGCGGGCCGGAGACGCAAAAGCGCGTAAAGCCCGGTTTTCACTGCAATGCCGGAAAGCAGCGCCGATATCTCGCTTGAAACACTGGAATGGAGATCGACCAGCCACATACTGAAGAGGAATAATCCGGTTTTTCCCAGAAGTCCGGCAATGAGGAAACCCGCCGGAACTCCTGTGATGGTTATCGAGGAAATGCCGAAACTTCCTTCGGCCAGAAAAACCATTCCCACCCCAAGAAGATAGAGATTCATGGCGCTTGCGACCAGGAGCAAATATTTCATCCCCGACCAGAGAGGTTTGGTTTCTCCGGTTTTTCCGGCTAAGAGGAAAACCAGAATGGTGAGGAGCTCTAAAAGAACGTAAAGATTAAAAAGGTCGTTAGAAATAAAGAGGAGATTTCCCGCGCCCAGAAAAAGGAGGAGTAGAAAAACAAAGAAGCCATCCTGTTTTTTGTTCTCCAGGGAGATTGCTACGGCGAACCACACCACCGCCAGGGTTAGAAGGAAAAGGCGGGATAGTTCGTCAATGACAAGTTCCACCCCAAATCCGCTTTTGAGGAGCCATTTTGTGGTTCCACTCTCCTGCCAGAGAAGGGTAACGATGATAAGATTTATGATGCCAGCCCCCCAGAGTGCCGGCCTTTGAAGTTTCCGGGAAAAGCCCAGGAGAGCACTTAAAAAGAGACAGAAGTTATAGAGGACAAACGTTGTCATTCTCCGCTTTCCCTTTCAAGTCTTTCTGTATCTACCGACCGCAGTCGCTGGACGAGAATCATGGCATAAACAAGAGAAATAGCCAGGATGGCAAAACCGATGACGATGGCTGTGACAATCACGGCCTGGGGGACAGGATGAGCATATGCAGAAACTCCTTCGATAAGAATGGGAACATTATTCCCAGAGCGCGAGGAGAGTACCACAAAGAAGCTAATTACACCGGTATTCATGACATCCAGCCCTACGATCTTCATAAGAAGGCTCCGGCTGAGCACAACTCCCAAGAGTCCCAGGAGAGCTATAAAAACACACCCTATTTCCGGAATAGTCATGATGTTTCCTCCTGGTTTACTTTCGTGGCCTCGGTGGTATTATACCATTTTGGTTTTTAAATCTCTGAGACGCCAGTCCTTCATGGAAGCTTTTTTGGACAAACTCGCTATAATAGAAGGGGTGATGGATATGCGCCGGATAGGTGTGATCATGAGAACCGATGGAAGTACGGCCCGGGTAAAAATGGAAAAAGGCACTTCCTGCGGTGAAAGGAGTTGCCCCCTCAGTTCTTCCTGGATTGATGATTCCAGAAGTGATTTTTACGTGGTGGAAGCGCAAAACCATATCGGTGCTTCGGTGGGAAATAGGGTGCTGGTTGAACTTCCAGATCTTACAGCGCTTTCCGTAGCTTTCTTACTCTACCTTTTTCCGATCGTGGTGGCACTGGTGGTTTATTTGGTTTTGCGGCTCTTTGTACACTCTTCCATTTTCCTCCTTTTCGGAGTTCTGGGTGGAGTGTGCTTTTCGATGATGCTGATCCGGTGGTTTGACCGTTCTTTTTCTCCGGATTATCAAATCGTAGAACTTCTGGATGTTGAATCCTGTCATCTCTGTCCGCTCCTTCATAAAGAAGTTCCGGATTCTTTTGACGGATCGCCCGATAGGTAATTGGTAATACCCGTTGGGACTTGACGAAGCATACCTTCTTCCTTAAAATACTACTAAAATGATTGAATTTATAAAATTTGGGAGGAAAAAGAGATTCGTTTTTCCACGCGTTCTCGTTATGGTTTACGATTAATGATTCAACTGGCGCTCTTTTATGAGAAGGAAGATCTCCTTTTGCTGAAAGAAGTGGCCGATAAAGAGGGTATATCTGAAAAGTACCTGACACAGATCATCATTCCTCTTAAGTCCAGGGGACTTATCACTTCTCGTCGGGGTTCAGGAGGGGGGTATCGGCTCTCGCGTCATCCTTCAAAGATCACGGTACGGGAGGTAGTGGAAACCCTGGAGGGAGGACTTTTACCGGTCGATTGTCTGGCCGAGAATACATCGTGCAGCAGAGTATCTTTTTGTATAGCAAGGAAAGTCTGGCAGAGAGTTAGGGAGAAAATGGTCGAGGCTCTGGAAGAACTTACCCTGGAAGATTTGGTTAGAATGCGGATGGAGGAGGGCCAGGTTGAATATTCCATTTGAGGGTTATAAAATGCGGGCGATTGGTCTTATTTCAGGAGGTCTTGATAGTGCTCTGGCGGTTTCCCTGATGAAGCAACAGGGCATTGAGGTGATTACCCTCCGCTTTTTAAGTCCTTTCTGGGGAAAGGATAACCAGGCCAGGCGGTTGGTTAAAGAATTGGGGGTGGATTACCGGGAGATAGAGGTGGACGAGAGTTACCTTTCGATTGTCCAGAATCCCCGTTATGGGTATGGGGAGAACATGAATCCATGCATCGACTGTAAAATCTGGATGCTTCATCGGGCCAGAATTTTCATGGAGGAATGGGGAGCTTCGTTTGTTTTTACCGGTGAAGTTCTGGGGCAGCGTCCCAAATCACAGATGAAAAACACCCTGCGGCTCATCGAAAAACAGAGCGGTCTTGAGGGGTTGCTTCTGCGCCCTCTTTCGGCCAAGCTCCTTCCCGAAACAGTTCCCGAAAAAGAGGGCTGGGTGAAAAGAGAGCAACTCCTGGACCTTTCCGGTCGGGGAAGGAAAAGACAGCTGGAACTCGCCAGACGCTGGGGGATACGGTCTTTTTCCCTCCCTGCGGGGGGGTGTCTTTTGACCGAGCCGAATTTCGCAAGAAGATTACAGGATCTTCTGCAAAACGGGCAAAACCTTACTTTCCAGGAAGTGAGACTCCTCAAGGTTGGGAGGCATTTTCGTCTCAGCCCGTCCTTCAAGCTCATCGTGGGAAGAGATGCAGAGGAGAACCAGAAACTTCAGGAAATGTTTGCTGATGGTGATGTGCTCTTCCTTCCTGAAAACGGGAAGGGACCGCTGGCTCTGGGAAGAGGGGAGGGCGACAGAAGCGTTCTCCAGGAAGCAGCGTCGTTACTTGCTCACTATGTGCGTTTTGAAGAGCGACTCGTCCCTATTCGGATCGAGAGTGCAAGCTACCGGGAGAAGTGCTGTGTGGAAAAAATGAAGGAAGAAATGGTAAAGGAACGAATGCTTTGAGAGGCGTGGAGCTGCGGTTTTTAAAACGAAAGGGGTCCGGTGTGTTGCCTTTTGTGGGGGAAAATCTTTTTCAAGTTTTACTTCTGTAAAGGAGCTGTGAATTATGAAAATAGCCGATGATATTACCCAGTTGATTGGGAAAACCCCCCTGGTACGCTTGAGGAAGATTGGTAGAGGGCTGCCGGGGGAAATTGTCGCCAAGCTCGAATTTTTTAACCCCTGTGGGAGCGTGAAGGACAGAATCGCCCTTTCCATGATTGTCGATGCAGAATCCCGGGGAATTCTGCGCCCTGGTTCCCTGGTGGTGGAACCCACCAGCGGCAATACTGGTATTGGTCTGGCTTTTGTTTGTGCCCAGCGTGGGTATCGACTGCTCCTTACCATGCCGGAGAGCGTTTCGGTGGAACGGCTCAAAATTTTGCGCCGTTTCGGGGCAGAAATCGTCTTAACTCCCGCTCAGGAGGGGATGCGAGGAGCGGTGAAAAAGGCCGAGGAAATCCTTGCCGAACATCCCGGAGCCTTTATGCCCCAGCAATTCAAAAACCCCGCCAATCCTAAAGTTCACCGGGAAACCACCGCCCAGGAAATCTGGAATGATACCGATGGAAAAGTGGATATCCTGGTTGCTGGAGTAGGGACAGGAGGAACGATCACCGGGGTAGCTCAGGTCATTAAAGAGAAAAAACCAGCTTTTAAAGCGGTAGCGGTGGAGCCGCTCCGTTCACCGGTCCTTTCCGGGGGGACACCGGGCCAGCATCGGATTCAGGGGATCGGAGCTGGGTTTGTACCTGAAGTCCTGCGACGCGAGCTTCTCGATGAGATTATCCCGGTGAGCGATGAGGATGCCTTTGCTATGGCCGAGTGCCTGGCAAAAGAGGAAGGAATTCTGGCCGGCATTTCCTCCGGAGCAGCGCTATGGGGAGCGGTGGAGGTAGCCAGAAGGGAAGAGAATCGGGGGAAACTCATCGTGGTGGTTCTCCCTGATACCGGGGAACGGTATCTATCGATGTTTAACCCATGAGAAAGAGGGTTCTCGTCGCTATGAGTGGGGGGGTGGACTCCTCAGTCGCCGCCCTGCGTCTTTTGGAAGAAGGATTCGACGTTGCCGGAGTGACCATGGTTTTGGGGGTGAAGACCGGAGAGGAGGTTTCTGGGGACGCAGCTTCGGTCTGCCAGGCGCTGGGTATTCCCCATTATGTTCTTGATTTCTCTCGGGATTTCCAGGAAGTGGTCATTGGGGATTTTGTGCGTCAATACCGTCAGGGAAGGACTCCCAATCCTTGCGTGGTGTGTAACCGGTATATTAAATTCGGAAAGCTTCTTGCCTATACACGGAGTGCAGGATTTGACTTTCTCGCCACCGGACACTATGCCCGGATTGAAAAAAGGGGAGAAGAATATTTCTTGAAAAGACCTCGAGATCGCAAAAAAGACCAGACGTACTTTCTCTACGCCGTTCCACGGGAGATGCTTCCTTTCATCCTTTTTCCCCTGGCGGAGTTCACCAAGCAAGAGGTTCGAGAACTTGCCGTTCGGGCTCGATTACCGGTGGCCGAGAAACCTCAGAGCCAGGACATCTGTTTTCTTCCCCGGGGCGGTTACCGGGAATTTTTGACCCAGAGGTTAGAAGGCGATTTTTCTGGTTTTATTGTAACGCAGGATGGGCAAGCCCTGGGGAGACATCAGGGGTACTTCCGGTACACCATCGGCCAGCGAAAGGGGCTCGGGGTGAGCGGAACCCAACCTCTCTATGTGCTTACCATTAATCCAGAGCGGAATGAAGTGGTGGTGGGAGAGCGAAAGGACTTAAAAGCCCGGGGTCTTGTGGCTTCTTCCTGTAATTTTCTTTCGGATACCTTTCCGGGAAGACTTTTTGCCCAGGTACGCTATCTTCAGAGGGAGCGACCGTGCTCGGTGGAGCTACTGGATCCCCAGAGGGTTCGGGTAATTTTTGAAGAGGAAGTCGAGATGATTACCCCCGGACAGTCGGTGGTTTTCTATGATGATGATACCGTCCTGGGAGGGGGAATCATTACGGAGGTTTTGAAAGAAGAGAGGTGAACCATGGACGATTTACGGAATGGTATCCTGAAACTCAAAAAAGAGAAAAAAGCCCTGATTTTAGCCCACAACTATCAGTTACCTGAGGTGCAGGATATAGCCGATTTTGTGGGTGATTCTCTAGGTTTGAGTATGATGGCCAGCCGTACCGAAGCAGAGGTAATCGTTTTCTGTGGAGTCTTCTTTATGGCCGAGACCGCCAAGATCCTTTCTCCTCGTAAGGTGGTTTTGATCCCGGAAAAAGAGGCCGGTTGTCCTATGGCCGATATGATTACCGCACCACAACTGAAAGATCTGAAAAGTCTTCATCCTCAGGCTACGGTTCTCTGCTATGTCAATACTCCGGCAGCGGTCAAAGCGGAATGCGATTACTGCTGCACTTCGGCTAACGCCACCAAGGTGGTACGGGAAGGGTTAAAGGATGCCCCAGAGATCATCTTTGTTCCCGATCAACACCTGGCTGGTTACGTGTCTTCCCAAACCGGAAGAGAATTCATTACCTGGCCTGGTTACTGTCCGGTCCATGCTGATATGAGAAAAGAAGAAATCCTGGTACTCAAAAAATACCATCCCCGGGCCGAGGTGCTCGTGCACCCCGAGTGCCGGGATGAGGTAATCGCCCTGGCCGATAGAGTTCTTTCTACCGAGGGGATGTGCCGGTATGTTAAGGATTCGCCTTCTTTAGAGTTTATCATCGGGACCGAAATAGGGATATTGCACCGCCTGAGAAGAGAAAATCCTGCAAAGTCCTTTTACCCGGTCAGCGGGGCGGTTTGCATAAACATGAAGAAGATCAATCTCGAAAAAGTGCTGTGGTCCTTAGAATCGATGGAATACCGGGTTGAACTTCCGGATTCTGTTATGGAAAAGGCCCGCCGAAGCATCGAACGTATGCTACAATTTGTCTAATGAGGGCCTTCCTTTTCTAATCTCTGGAGACTGGCCTTGAGAATGGCATGGAGCATTTCCCGATAGGACAATCCTGCAAAGGAGGCCATTTTTGCCAGGTGTCCATCCCAGCACCAGCCGGGATTGGGATTCACTTCTAAGAGGTACGGGTGTCCGCTACTATCCAGGCGCCAGTCGAAACGAGCATAGTCCCGGCATTCTAAGCGTTCGAAGAGTTTCAGAGAGCTCTCGATGATCCTTTTTTCGGTTTCTTCCGCTAAGGTGCAAGGGATGGATTTAACCTGACTGTAAGGGGAATCGGGGAGCCACTTGGCTTCATACCCACAGATGGGTGGTAATCCTGGAGCGAGGGCACTATAGTCTTCCTCGGTGATAGGGAGAATTTGATACGATTCAGGAGGATTCCCGATAATTCCCAGACTCAGGTCTTTGCCGGTAAGGAATTCTTCTACCAGGATTGGTTTATCATAGCCGAACTTTCTTCGAATTTCCGAAACCGCTTCTACAAAATCGTCCATGTTCGTGGCTACACTCTTCTGGGTGATACCGAAGCTTGAGTCTCCAAAATTAGGCTTCAAGATAACCGGGAAGCCAAAAGGAAGATTGAAGGTGAAGTCGTCGGACTTGATAAGAAAAGCCCGGGGAACCGGAATATCCATTTCCTTGGCTATGCCCCGAACCAGCGATTTATCGTAACAGTAGGCGAGGCACTGGGGAGAAGAACCGGTGTAGGAGAAACCCAGAACCTCAAGGAGTGCAGGAATGTGGAGTTCCTTCCGGGCGTCATTACCAAATCCTTCATCGCAGAGATTGAATACGAGATCGACTTTCCCTCGAAGCCTCAAAAGGTCGTGCACCAGTGTAGCATGCCTATCGAGGTAAATGAAGGTGTAGTCAGAAAGACTGCCGAGAGCTTCCTTGAGACTCTGAACGGTGTATAGATCATCTTCATCAAAGATGGTGTTTGGTTTAATGGGGTCGGGTTGGTGTGGATCCCCAAGAAGGACAACGACTTTTAACTTTGCTTTTGAGGGTTTGATAGAATTTGTAGTGGTAGATTTGTGCGTTCGAGCACTGAGGAAGATCCTTCTTTCCATCATCCCGAGATCCTGACAGCGGGTGGATTCGGAATGGTGGGTCCCATGATAGTCTACATCCCGAAACCCGCACTCTTCCAGTAACCTGCAGAGGTCATCTCTCGAGTAGAGACGTTCGGCATAAAACTGATCGGCGATGACTCCGTTTTCCACGTGGGTGATAATTTCTCGGGAGATTAAACGCTGGCCATCGGAGGAAAGGGAACGTTCCCGGAGAACGAATTGTTTTTTCCCAATCCACTCCCAGGAACGAGGCTGAAAATGGCTTTTCAAATATTCTCCGTCGGCTACGTCAATAAAAATTTTTCCACCCGGCTTGAGGACCCGCTGAACTTCCCGGAGGACCTGCAGATCATCCTGGATGCTCTCGAAGTATCCGAAGCTATTACCCAGAATGAGTACCGTGTCGAAGTTATCAGAGGGATAGGGAAGCTTTCGAGCGTCTCCTTCTTTAAACTGGATATTCAACCCTTCTTTTTTGGCCTGATAACGGGCTCTTTGAATAAGATAATGAGATCGGTCCAGAGCACAAATTTTTTGAAAACCCCGCCGAGCAAGTTCCAGAGAATGCCTTCCCTGTCCACAGCAAAGATCCAAAATAGCGTCTTCGGGAGATAGGTGAAGGGCGGCAACAAAGAAATCAACTTCTCTCCTGGTGATGTTCTGGTCTTCAATAACATCGGCATCAGTCTTGAGGTAAAGAGAGTTGAAGAGATATTTCCACCAATCAGGGCGTACATATTCTTCAAGGGAAGGGAGTGGTCCTAACGAGCGTAACCTTTTATTTCCGTTCTTGAATGAAACCGGATGTTCCTCGGTTCCTTCTTTCACCGGTTCTTCCTCCTTAGGAATGCGTTATTGAAGATGATTATAGGTTGAAAAGGAAAAAAAACAATGAGTTTTTCCTCCCAGATTTCAAAATTTTTTAAAAGATGCGCTATAGTAGTTGATGGGAGGTGTGGGAAAGAAATGTTCTTGAGAAGTAGCGCAATTCTGATCCTGTTTTTGCTCCTCTTCAGTTACGTCTCGCTGGAGAATGCTGGAGAGCGCCTGGCCAATGAACTGAAAGAGCGCTTTTCCTTTTCGTATCAGGAAAACGAGCAGATTAAAGTTCAACTGTGCGATTATTTCGGTCTTCCCCGGCCAAAGAAGGAGGGGAAAAGGGTCTTTATGCCTGCAGAGACGTTGGCACAATATGCTCAGGGCGTTCTCTATAAAGATGTAAGCTACGGGAAAAAGAAAAACCAGGTTTTGGATGTATTGGTTCCCCTCTCGATTCGCAAAGGGGAAAAACTTCCGGTTTTTGTTTTTGTCCATGGAGGAACCTGGATCGGAGGAAGTAAAGATGAACTTCTTTATGCTCAGCTTGGCAAAGAAATTGCCCTGAATCGATATATCTGGGTCAGCATCGATTACCGAGTTTATCCTGAAGTCTCGATTTCGGGAATGACCAGAGACCTTGTAGCAGCGTTGACCTGGGTATATGAACACATCGAAGGATACGGTGGGGACCCGAGACGGCTCGTACTCGGGGGACATTCCGCTGGCGCCCACCTTGTGGCTCTCCTCACCGTGGGAGAGGGTGCCTTACCCCCTCTTCTCTATAAAGCTGTCCAGAAAGTTCTCCTGCTCAGCGGTCCTTACGACCTCCCGGCTTATCAAGGTACCCTTGATATCAGGTGGGAGGATGTGGTAGAGTTCTTTTTTCTTAACCTTTTCGAGGGAAAGAAAAACCTGTATCGTTTTTCGCCTGTGTATCGGGTGGGGAAAACTCCTTTTCGATTTCTCCTCATGGTGGGAGAAAAAGATGAATTAACTCCTCCTTCCCAGACCGAAAGACTCTATCAGGTTCTCCGTGAAAAAGGCAACCAGGTTAGGTTCTTGCTTGTGCCCGGTAGGGGACATGGAGGCATACTTCTTGCTTTAAATTCTGATTTCGATCAGCGCTTCCCGTTGGAACTATCGCGATTCTTGAGAGATTAATCGAGGCTCTGGATGTCCAGAATTTCGATGATGGTACCCCACATGAAGATACTGGCATAATCATTCCGGATTCGAGCAGAAAGACGCACTCGCAATCCGTCTTGCTGATACGCTTCGGGAAGGTTTAAGGGTTCATAGCGGGTATTATCGTCGGCCACAATCCCAAAGAAACCTCCTTCAAGCTCGACCCAGCGAACTGTTCCTACTATTTCCATCAATGGTTGGTTATCCGTTAGTGATATGCCACAACCTAAAAGGCTTACTACAACACTCACAACCAGTATTCCTAAAAATAATCTTTTCACCAAGATCACCCCCATCTCGATTATACGGACAAAGATCACCCCGGGTTTCGCTTCGTTGGTCTCTGAGATTATGTATAAAAATTAATGAAATAAGAGAACCGGAGAGAGCAAACCAACTTGGCAAGCCATTGCCAAGTAATTATAATAGGATAAGTATGGCGAAAAAGGCTTTTCTCATTGATATGGATGGCGTTCTTCTATATGGCGATCGCGCTATTCCTGGGGCGAAAGAATTCCTCGAACGTCTCCAGAGCAATGGCTATAAGTTTCTTGTATTAACCAATAATTCTCGCTACACACCCCTTGACCTGCAACACCGGATGAGCCGGGTGGGGATAGAAATCGACGCTAAACATTTTTTCAGTAGCGCCATGGCCACAGCTCATTTTGTTAGTTCCCAGAAACCTGGGGGTTCGGCTTTTGTCCTGGGAGGTACAGGCCTCTATCAGGCTCTGAATGAGGTGGGATATTCTTTCACCGACTATCGCCCCGATTTTGTGATTTTGGGGGAGATGGAATCGTATCCTTATGATAAAATTGTCCGAGCCTGTCAGCTCATCATGTCGGGGGTTCCCTTTATCGCTACCAACCCCGACCCCTCTGGTCCCGGAGAGGGTGGCATCGTCCCTGCCTGTGGGGCTGTAGCATCGCTTTTGGAGAAAGCTTCCGGATACTCTCCATACTTCGTGGGAAAGCCCAATCCTCTGATTCTCCGTGCGGCGCTCCGTTACATCGAAGAGCACTCTGAAAATGCGGTGATGATCGGTGACCGCATGGATACCGATATTAAGGTGGGCTTAGAATCCGGTCTTGAAACGATTCTCGTTCTCACCGGGGTTACAAAGATAGAAGATATCCGCCGTTTCCCCTACCGTCCTCACCGTATCGTACAGTCAGTCGCGGAGATGGAGCTGGAGTAACTCCTGGAAACTTATATAGCCTGTTCTTTTGAAGTGCGGAATCTGTAGGCATTTCCATTTGGAAAGTGGAGGGTAAGGGGTAGGGATTGCGGTTGACACTCCGTCGGTAAGATTATACAATATACTTGCTTTTGGTGCGCCCGTGGCTCAATGGATAGAGCAACGGACTACGGATCCGTAGGTTGGGGGTTCAAATCCCTCCGGGCGCGCCAGGGAATTAAAAAGCGTCTTTTTCGTGGCTTTGCGCTATTCTCTCTTCTCTGCTTTTTTCTCTTACTTTCCTGGAGTCCGTTGGCCTTGACAGGGTGTGTTCCTGTGGAGGCAGGCTCTTGTGGGAAAACCCCTTTAGCTTCCATGCGAGAAGCTCAAAGTTATCTACAGAGCGTCCTCCTGGCCATCAAATTGAAGTCTATTCGTAGGTGATATAATGTCTCCAGTCTTCGTATCAAGGAGGGTCTATAATGAAAGAATTTCGTATCGCCATTTTTTGCTTTTGTGTGTCCCTTCTTTTGAGTGGTTTTAGTTTAGCATCCGCCGGGCTCGCCACAGAAGCCGAGACGTACTTTTCTCGGGGAAACGATTACTATGCAAAAGGTCTTTACGACGAGGCCATCTCCGAGTACAGCAAGGCAATTCTCATTAACCCTGAATATGCGGAAGCATACAAAATGCGTGGTGACGCCTACTACAGGAAGGGTCTTTATAGTGAAGCCGTGAATGATTACGACAGGGTAACACCAATGAGTTCGGATTTTGTCATAGTGTACTATAATAAGGCGCTGGCCCTGGAACACCTTGGCCAGAGAGAAGAAGCGGTTAATTCTTATCTGTTCTTTGTTCAGCATGCCGCATCGGAACAATCCATTTACGTTGATATTGCAAAAAGGAGAATCAAGGCTCTGGGACGGTGAAAGGGTAACACATCCTTGCACCGAAAGATGCAGAGGGGATGGAAAGAGTGCCAATCGCAAGAGAATAAGTGGAAGAGTCTTTTTCTTCCCCATACCAATCGGCAAGGGAACGAAGGGGAGATGCATCATGTAATCACTCTTCAGGAGTGGACGCACCAAGGGGTGTCCTTCTCCTCGAACAGTGAATCTTTCATTGTATAATTCCCCCCAAATCCTGGACAACCCCTTTAGTTTGGTTCACCTCTGATTCAGGGTGGCATATAATAAAACAGAGGGAGGAGGAGAGATGAGGAAAATGAGGAGAAAACTTGACGCG
>Ga0068706_1000126_pt1 | contig 37158 bp, 34 predicted proteins | sample YNPMSBMetaG_FD_65632 | JGI IMG/M metagenome (GOLD analysis project Ga0068706, IMG submission 65632) | Anoxygenic and chlorotrophic microbial mat microbial communities from Yellowstone National Park, USA - YNP MS-B MetaG | ecosystem: Environmental > Aquatic > Thermal springs > Hot (42-90C) >...
AAACAGGCTACCATTACCTAACAGGCTTGGAATATCAAATCTCTGACCATTTCACCGCTATCTTGGAAGGTTGGTATAAAGGCTTTCAACAAGTCACAAATATTAACCGTGACAAAATGTTCCCCGCTGAACCTAATTTTATTACGGAAAAAGGATGGGCTTACGGTACGGACTTCGTTTTAAAATATCAAACCAAAAAAATTTATGCTTATGCTACCTACAGTTGGGCAAAAGTCCAACGGGATGACTTCAAAAAAATTTATTATCCCGTTTTTGATAGAAGACACACCGCCAATCTAGTCTTAGACTACAAATTAGGCGAATTTACTCAAAACTCCATTGATGGAAAAACTATCAAATCTATTAAATTCAAAGAATCCAAGTGGGAGTTTTCTTTACGTTGGACATTAGGCTCAGGCTTTCCTTTTACTCAAACCCAAGCCATGTTTGAAAAACTCAATTTTTATAGCAACGGCTCTCAATCCAATTACTTACAACAAAATGGTACATTAACCTTTCTTTTGAGTGATGATTACAACGGCGCAAGGCTTCCTTATTATCATCGTTTAGATATTTCCCTTAAACGTAGATTTTCTTTCAATGATAAGGTTCTGTTAGAAGTCAATGCGAATGCTATCAATGCATATAACCGCCAAAACATCTTTTATTTTGATAGAATTCGTTACACACGCGTAGACCAACTTCCCATAGTACCAACAGGAGGCATTGCATTACATTGGTAAAATGAAATGATGTTAGTTAAGCATTTCAACCACGTAAACCCGAATAAACACGAATTTTCCACGAATAAATTTGTGCATTCCTGGCAATTTTAATTTTCAGCTAATTGAATTCAAATGTTCCTCAATTTTCTTTGTTTTGATGTCATTCCATTTTATTTTAACATCTTTAAGATATTGAACATCCACACCTAAACGTTCCAATTCTAAAACCCAGTGGACAGATTTTTCAAAATAATCCACTGACTTCAAATACAAATCTTTTTCCTGGCATAAATACGATAAATCCACATCAAAATAACGCTTCACAAAAGAAACTAAATAAACCACTGTAAGTTCATCATCTTTGACTTTGTTTAATGCCTGAATAAAAACCTCTAAATCAACTTTTTTCCACCATTTAAGCGTTAAAAGTAAAAACTTTCGTGCAAAATTACCTGAAAATTCTCTAAAAGCAGTGACAATTAACTCCACAGGCTCAACCTGCTGAACTACACTTTGGTACCTAGAAATATCAAATTTACGCTTACGAAAATCTTGTGATTCCGTGTAGACCTGCTGAAGAACTTTACGAACACTAGAACTCATAAGCTAAAAATAACCCTAACTTAGTAGGTGTAAAAGAACTATCTTCTATCGGAGCAGCAACATCAAATCGAATAGGAAAGCCTAGCACATTAAATTTTACTCCCATACCAATAGATGCAATAAAAGGACTTTTTAGACTTTGAACCGTGATAGTAAGAGGTGGTCTTTCAATCGTTTTAGCGTCAATTGGATTTTTTTGAGAAAAAGGATTACCGGTTGTCCATGCTGTACCAATTTCTCCGAAGATTATCCATTGAAAATTATACAAAGGAACTCCGGAAGTCGGTCTTTTTAAAATTCTACTTGTAGGAATACGCATCTCTGATGAAACCATCAAAAATTGAGTTCCATTACGAGCATTGTAAGCAAAACCTTTTAACGGAACAACTCTTGTGTAATAAAATCGTTCTAATGAAGAGCCCACGGGTAACTCTTTTTTATTTAAAAATTCAGCATTGAGCCATTGTTCCCATCCGCCTAAAAAATAATGGGGTCTTACTCTACCTAAACTGAATGCACCTCTGATTCTGCTTGCAAAAACTATATGCCCCAAAGCAAAATAATTCCTATAATCTAACTCAAAATTAGTAAAACTATAATTCTTATCACGCCATGGGTATGCAGTTAGATTATTAAAAATCAAATGATTACCTTGGTAAATATAGTTCTGATGCGTCTCCAGTTTCTTAAATTCATATCTTAGAACTAACTGATTATTCCATGTTTTACCATTCAAAGCTCGGTTATCTATCAAACGTAAATCATAGCGAGCAATTCGAGTAGCTTGAATCTCAAATTTCAGTTGATCATAAATAGAAAAAAACCTTGTAATTCCAGAGGACAACGTCGCATGGTTATACCTTATAAAAAACGGGTCTTTGAAAAAATTACTCTGCTTATAAAAATTCAAATTCCATTGATATTTAGACCATCGCTGTTTATATTCTATTTGATGAAAAGAGGAATGAAAATCCTTTAAATAAGGCGTAAACATCAACCTTAATTCTTTTCGGTTACGACTATCCTTTAAAAATAGTTCATTTTTTATTCCTAAACGATAAATAGGGTCTAAATCAAAAGTAATGTTTACCTTGGTTATAATTGGCGTAAGAGCGTGTTTTTCAATATCTTTCATTTGCACCCGTTCCAGATTAAAAAAAAGTTCATCGTATTTCACATGTTCTTTTTTAGATTTCCTTTTTTTCTGCTTAGAAATTACTTTTACCGTATCGCCCTCATCAAAAACATAATATTTGACTTTATTTTTGTCTTCAGTTGGAATTTCATTTATTTCAGTGGTATCATGTTGTAACACTTCCTCCAAGTGTTGATAACTTTTTCTTTGTTTGAGTTCTTCTTGCCACAAATTAGACAAGCTAAATGTGCGTTTATCAGAAAGTTTCGGAGTTTTTAAAGTATCCATTGGAAGGTTTAACTCTGTTATAACATATTGAGAACGAAGGAAAAAAGATTGAAAAGATTTGTTTTCATGAACAACTACCTCATAAATTCCATAGGGCGAATTCGTTATATATATAAAATTTTTTTGAGGAAATTGCAATGCCATCAGTTGAGTAGGAAAAGTATTGGAATTTTTGAGAACTAAAAATTGATTTAATCGCGCTACGGGGATGTAAGTATATTCGTGAGCTGTTAAAACGACATCTGTTTTTTTGGTATCTAAATGGAGTTTGAGAAGGCTTTTAGCATTTTGTACATCTAATAAAGCAAAAGTTTTTTGGCTTGTATCTACTAAGGAAGCGGCTGTAAAAATGGTATTTTCATCGTAAACTACGGGATAAAGCTCATCTATATAAGGAGTTTTAGTGAGTTGTTCTAGTTTTCCATTCGCTTTGAGTAGCCATAAATCTGAATTGCCTTGCTGATAAGCAGAAATCACAAAATCATCAGAATTGGGGAATGGATAAAATTGGTTAAAACCATCTAAGTTTTTGTCTGTTGTCAAATTTTCAATTTTATAATTTTGAAGGTCAAATTTAAAAAGTTGAACAGACTTTTTGAAATCAGGAAAAATAAAAAACGTTCCTTTGGAATTCATTTTTACGGGAAGCTGTAGCTCAAAATCAGGAAGAAGGTACATATGTAATTTTTTGGTAGTGAATAAATTAAATTTTTGTGATTGAATTTCATAAACAAAAGGATAAACAAAAGCATTTTGTTCTATGAGTCCAACGATTAGTTTATCGTTAGCATCCCAGCCTAAGATTCTTTGATTTTTTTTGAGCTGAAAAATAGGTTGAGGGAAATTGGAATCAAAAGTATAAAAAGTTTCACAAAAGGCAATCCAACGGGTCATGATAGTTTTATGAGTTTGCCCGAGGACGGTCAATAGCCCACCTTCAATAGAACGAGTAAGGCGTGTCATATAAAAAATTTCGTTAATTTTTTCTTTTTTCCATTCTTTTGCGATAAAATACCAAAACGATTTTCGTAAAGTCTTAATAGTTAGTGCATTAGATGGTTTCATTAGTAATTCTTCCCATTGGTTAGGTTGAATTTGTTTCATCAAAACTTCATCCTTTTCATTCCAACCTTCACTCATGAAGTAAGCAGCGCCCTCTACAAACCAATCCGGTAAATACAAAAGTAAGTTATTCTGAAAATTTAAATTGGATTTGCCGAGCAGTTGGTCATAAATCAAAAACTTAGAAATTAAATAACGAATCTGAGCATAAAAAGAGGCTCTATCGCCAGTAAAATAAGCAAATCCCACATTTCTATGATGCCCAAAAGTTACGTTGTTTTTATATAAACCAGGCTGAAAAGAAGTAAAATGAGCTTGATACTCCCAAAAGTTAGGAAAAAGATTGATTCGGGCTTTGGTTTTCAGGCGGCTATCCCAATTTTTAGATAAAGACAAATCAAAATAAGCAGCCTCAGCATATTGAGCGGTTAATTTAGCAAGTGGTTCATATTGAGCATCGTAAGCAATCTCAAAATTTTTGGTTGAAAGGATCATCAAATTCCTGACGGAATTCAAAGGTAAATTCCCCGCCTGTTCATGATATTGAACCTGTGCCGATAAAAAACCAAAAAATAATGTACAATATATCGCTGCAGAAAATGACTTCATTATTTACCTTTCCATTGAGGTTGTCTTTTTTCAATAAAAGCATTCATACCTTCTTTTTGGTCTTCGGAAGCAAAAAGCAAATAAAAGTTCTTTCTTTCAAAGATAAGCCCTTCTTCTAAGGAAGTTTCAAAGGATTTAAGCACAGCTTCTTTGGCAAGACGAACAGCTAAAGGAGGCATAGAAGCAACTTGACGAGCTAATTTGAGAGTTTCCTGTAAATAAATTTCTACGGGCACGACTTTGTTAATTAGCCCAAATTGTAGTGCTTCATAAGCTGTAATAAATTTGCCCGTCAACACCATTTCCATCGCTCTGACTTTACCTATAGCACGGGTCAAACGCTGAGTACCGCCTGCTCCGGGCATCACTCCAATTTTTATTTCAGGTTGCCCGAATTGAGCCGTTTCGGATGCTACGACCATATCACAATGCATGACCAATTCACAGCCACCGCCCAAAGCATAACCACTTACACCTGCTATTAGCGGTTTTTTACATCGTTTGATTTTATCCCATTTGGTAAATTGGTCTATGATAAGCATATCCACAGCTCCTTTACCTGCCATCTGTTTAATATCGGCACCTGCCGCAAAAACTTTTTCGCTTCCCGTTAATACGATACAACGAACCTCCTCATCTTGGTCATATTCTACAATTTGAGAAGAAAGCTCTTCCATGAGCTCTGTGTTCAAAGCATTTAACGCCTCTGGTCTATTTAAGTATATTACTGCAATCCCATCTTGGGGATGTTTTTCTGTTTTGATGTACTGCATAACTTAACCATGCAAAGTTACAATAAGTTTTCAAATGATATCTGAAAAATTTTCGTAATTATTCCTAAGATAAACCGTAAAAATTCCCTAATCCATAAATTAACATACATCCGTAAACAAAAGTTCAAGCGTAAAATTTGAATTAAAAAGAAATTTGATATACCTTTGCAGTATAAAAGTATGTGGTACAATAATATTTTGGAAACCATCGGTAATACGCCGCTAATAAAAATAAATGCCGTAGCGAGCCATGTGAAACCGACAATTTTAGCCAAAGTAGAGTATTTTAATCCGGGGAATAGTGTGAAAGATAGGATAGCCATTAAAATGATTGAAGATGCAGAAAGGGCAGGGCTTTTAAAACCTGGTGGTACTATCATTGAAGGGACCTCAGGAAATACCGGCATGGGCTTAGCCCTAGTTGCTGCTATCAAAGGATACCGCTGTATTTTTGTTATTCCTGATAAACAATCCAAAGAAAAAATGGATATACTCAGAGCTGTCGGTGCAGAAGTGATTGTTACTCCTACGGATGTTGAACCCGAAGACCCTCGTTCTTATTATTCTGTTGCAAAACGTCTTTCCAAAGAAATCCCTAATTCTTTTTATCCCAACCAATATGATAATTTGTCTAATCGCCAAGCTCATTATGAAACGACTGGACCTGAAATTTGGCAGCAAACTGAAGGTAAAATCACGCATTTAGTTGCGGGCATGGGAACTTGTGGAACAATTACCGGAATATCTAAATACCTCAAAGAAAAAAATCCTCAAATTCAGGTTATTGGAGTAGATACTTACGGTTCTTTATTCAAAAAATACCATGAAACAGGGCAAATTGATATGGAAGAAGTGTACAGCTATTTGACTGAAGGCATCGGAGAAGATTTTGTTCCACAGAACTACGATGGTTCTTTAATAGACCATATCATTAAAGTTACAGACAAAGACGCCGCCATCATGGCACGCAAATTAGCACGCTTAGAAGGTTTATTTGTAGGTTGGAGTTGTGGTTCTGCTATGCATGCCGCTATTGAATATTCTAAAAACTTAACCGCTAATGATGTCGTCGTCGTCATTTTACCTGACCACGGTACACGCTATTTAGGCAAAATTTATAACGATGCATGGATGAGTGAACGTGGCTTTTTAGAACCTAGTACTATGGTTACGGCAAAGGATATTCTTGAAAAACGTAAAAAAATCCCTTTAATTCAAGTTAAACCTACGGATACTCTATCTTTTGTTATTCAGTTAATGCGTGATAAAGATATCTCTCAAATTCCCGTGATTGATAACGGCAATGTAGTAGGTTCAATCAATGAAACCCGAGTGTTAAATGCTTTGTTAGATAACCCTAGCCTTAAAGATGCACCTGTCAACACAATCATGGCTGACCCCTTTCCTTTCGTCTTACCTTCAACTAAAATTACCCTCCTTTCTAAAATGATTACCAAAGAAAACCCAGCTGTTATTGTTCAAACTGAAAATGGCTCTTACGAAATTATCACCAAATCAGATTTATTAGACGTACTCGTTCATTAATTATTACAAATATGTCGCTCACAAAACTTTACCAACATTTGGAAAAAATTTATCATCTGAATTCCATCAGTTCCCTTCTTTCATGGGACCAAGAAACCTATATGCCCGAAAAAGCCTATGCTCATCGTGCTAAGCAAATGGGAGTTATTGCTGGGCTTGTGCACTACTATAAAACGGTTGAACTCCGCGAGATTCTAAAAGATATTCCTATTCATGAACTTCATGAAACTGACCGTCTGATTGTTCAAAAAATTCAATATGACTTAGAAAAATGGCTCAAAATACCTGAAAAATTAGCCGTAGAAATTACAGAAGTGAGTTCCCAAGCTCAATATCACTGGGATAAAGCTAAAAAAAATAACGATTTCCCGCTTTTTGCTCCGTACCTAAGTAAATTAGTAAGCTTAAAAATTGAAGAAGCAAATTGCTTAGGTTATGAAGATTGCCCGTATGATGCCTTGCTAGATCATTATGAAAATGGGCTTAAATCTAGTGATTTTGAACGTATTATAAAACCTGTTGTTCAGCAGTTATACCAAAAACAATCTTATGAAAAACCTCAGCACAATCCTTTTCATCAATTTATACCTGTAGCAGAGCAACTTGCGTTTGCTAACCAATTTATTCAAGATTTAGGTTTTGATTTTACTCGCGGGCGACAAGATTTATCTTCTCACCCTTTTTCCAATGCGATAAGTGTTCATGATGTCCGAATAACTACTCGCATCCATGAAAATGATTTGCAATATATGCTTTATTCTACTATCCATGAAACAGGGCATGCTCTTTATGAATTAGGGCTGAACGATACTTTATTAGGTACTCCCTTCTCAGAGCCTTGCTCTTTGACCATCCATGAATCTCAATCCCGATTTTGGGAAAATAATATCGGCAGGAGCTTGCCTTTCTGTAAATTTTTGGCTCGTAAATTAGAAGAATACTTGCCAAAATATTTTCATAATGTAAATCCGTATGAGCTTTTTGAAGTTTTAAATTTTGTTAAACCATCTCTTATACGCACAGAATCCGATGAAGTTACTTATCACTTGCATATTGCATTACGTTTTGAGTTAGAAAAAGCCTTAATCAACCAAGAAATTAGTGTTCAAGATTTACCCGCATTATGGAATGAAAAAGTTTCTAACTATTTAGGAATTACTCCCCCTAATGATACCTTCGGCGTTCTCCAAGATGTACATTGGTCCGCAGGGCTATTTGGTTATTTCCCAACCTATTCCTTAGGTAGTTTTTATGCCGCTCAAATTTATCTACATCTCCAAAGCCTTTTCCCTGATTTTGATGAACAGACTGAAAAAGGGAACTTCGGTTTTATTCATCAATGGTTAAAAGAAAATATCTATTCCAAAGGAAGGTTATACTTTTCACATGAAATTTTGGAGCAAGCAACTGGTAAACCTTTAGAAGCTAATGCTTTTCTTAACTACATAAGTTCTAAAATTACATGGGTTTAACTTCTTTTTCAGGAATGCCTTCGGCAATCAGCTCAAATGAATAGCCCGAAGGTATTTTATCCATTGATATCGGATTAAAGGAAATATCTAAAATTTCTAAATTTAATTTTACTGAAAAGTTAATACTTTCAATTTTATTACGAGATACCCATAGTTCTTGTAAAGGACCTTCCCAAGGGGTGAAATCTATTTCCTTAAGTTGATTGTTGGAAGCGTCTAATATTTTGAGATTTTTTAATTTTTCTAAGCCATCTAAAGTTCTAATTTTATTAAAACTGCAATAAAGTTGCTGAATATTAGATTTAAACAACGGAAACAAATAAGTTATATGATTGTAGGAAATATCCAAAAATTCTAATTGCGGTAGCAAAAAAAGTGGATAAATATTTTGAATTTGATTTCTTGAAACTACTAATTCTTTTAAACCGGAAAGATTTTCTATTCCTTCTAAACTTTTGAGTTCATTACTCACAAGATGTAGTTTTTTTAAGTGCGGTAATAAAGTTAAACCGGATAAATCTTTTAAAGATACATTTTCTACATTCAAATCTTCTGCATGATAGATGGTATCTAAAAACTTCTTAGATACAAAAACTTTACTCCATCTTGACGAGTTTAACGCAGAATCAGAAAATTTATGAATAAAAATGTTTTTCCATTGTTCTGAAATATTGTCCCATAATTTACGTAGATAAGACATGACTTAAAAATTAGAAGCATGAAGCAGGGAGATATCAATATAATCCATACCGAAAATTTTAGCTAAGTATTTGTTAGTGATATGTTTGTGATGGCAATAAATTCCATTTTTGATGATAGTAGAATTTTGAAGTACACCGATACCACCGTAATTAATTATTTTCAAAAGTATAGAGCCTAAGATATTACTCAATGCAATAGAACTTGTGTGAGGAACGCGTGAGGCTATATTAGGAACACAATAATGTATCACACCATGTTTTATAAAAGTAGGGTTTTCGTGAGTAGTAGGTCTAGAGGTTTCAAAACAACCGCCCTGGTCTATGGCGATATCAATAGCCACAGAACCTTCTTTCATTTTCATAATCATTTCTTCTGTGACTAAACACGGAGTTTTTTGCCCTGGTTTATAAATGGCACCAATAATCACATCAGAAGAAACCACGGCTTCCTCAATGAATTGAGGTTGAGCAACCGCAGTATAAATTTTGGTACCAAGTTTTTCTTCTAATCTTCTCAGTTTATAGACTTCATCATCAATGACTTTAACTGTTGCTCCTAAAGCAAGAGCGGAACGAGCGGCATTGAAACCTACAGTGCCTGCCCCTATAATCGTTACAACGGTTGGTGGTACCCCCGTAATTCCTCCCAAAAGCATGCCCTTTCCACCTTTATTAGAGGTCATCAATTCTGCTGCAATATGAATCGCGTTGATTCCTGCAATTTCCGACATCATCTGCATAATAGGAATACCTCCATCCTCCGCTCTTAAAAATTCATAACCTATTGCGGTTACATTTTTTTGTATGATGGCTTTTAAAAAATCCGTAGTTAAACTGCCTAAATGTAATGCTGAAATTAATATTTGACGATTTCTAAGGTACTCTATTTCCTGATAATTAGGCCTTTCAATTTTTACGATGATATCTGCTTTTTCAAAAACTTCTACTTTGGAATAAGAAATAATGGCACCTGCTTCCGAATACTCTTTATCTGAAAAACCCGCATCTAAACCTGCATGATGCTCTATAATTACTTCTGCACCATTATTGACTAATAGAGCAACAACCGTTGGGGTAAGCGGCACACGACGTTCTTGCGAGGAGGATTCTCTAGGTATACCGACTACTAAAATTTTCTTTTCTTTTTTTACTTGAGCTACTGATTCCTGCGTAATAGCTAATAATGAGGGAGAAACAGAAATCTTTTTAAAATAACCGCCTGCTTCTAAGGTTTCATAATTCTGCCCCATACGAATTGAAAGTCTACAAAATTAGAAAAAAACAACATTCATGTAAAAAAAATAAATAATTTTGCGTAGTCTTTGTTAATGCAAGTTTTAGAAAATGACTTACTTTTGCGAGCTTTGAACCAAAAAAATACGCCCCGTTATCCGGTTTGGTTGATGAGGCAGGCGGGAAGGTTTTTAGTTGAATACCAAAAGGTTAGAGAAGAAGCCGGTAGCTTTAAAGGTTTATTAGAAAATCCTGAAAAAGCCGCAGAAGTAACTATCCAACCCGTTAATATTCTACAAGTAGATGCCGCTATTATTTTCTCCGATATTTTAGTTGTTCCCGAAGCCATGGGCTGCCATTATGTCATGGAAGAAAAAAAAGGTCCTTTATTCCCTAATCCTATTCATAATTTTGAAGATTTAAAAGCTTTGCATCTGCCAGAAGTTCATCAATCCAATTTAAAGTTTACACTGGAAGCTATCGAAATCACTAAACACAAACTCCAAAATCGTGTTCCTCTGATTGGTTTTTGTGGTGCACCATGGACAATCTTTGCTTATTGTACTGAAGGCTCAGGCTCTAAAACTTTTTCAATCGCTAAAAGACTACTCTACCAAAATCCCGAATTTTCGCATCAATTTCTTCAGCTTATTACAGATAGCACGATTCTGTATTTAAAAGCACAAATACAAAAAGGCGCTGATGTGCTACAAATCTTTGATTCCTGGGCAGGCATTTTATCTAAGGAAGATTTTGAAACATGGTCTTTGCCGTATATTTCACAAATCTGCAAAGCTATCCAAGAAGTGCCCGTCATTATTTTTGCAAAAGGAGCAAATTTTTCATTAGAAGCTATTTCTCAATTGCCTTGTAAAGCCATTAGTTTAGATTGGAATATTCCTATTGAATTTGCAGTAGAAACCACTCAAAAAACTACACAAGGTAATTTAGACCCTTGTTTACTTTATGCTCCACTCCATGTGCTAACTCAAAAAACTCAAGAATTCTTAAAAAAATTACCTTCTCACCATATCGTAAACTTAGGGCACGGTATTTATCCCGATACCCCTCGTGAGAATGTCATCCATTTTATTCAACTCATACAAAAATTTTCAAAAAATGAACAAAATTTCTAAAGTTTTACTTTTAGTTGTATTGATGATAAGTAGTAGCTGCAGTAAAATGATGCTACTTCAAACAGATAATGAAAAAGATTTATATAAATCGTTAAAAGTTGAAGGGAAAAGCATTACTCGTTACCCATCTACCAAAGATACTTCTTACTACATGCCACGGATAAAGGTTGGAGATATTATACAAATTGATTACATCAATCAACCTGTAACAGAAGACGTAGCAACAGTCTCAAAGGAATATTTTGTTAATAACAATGGTGAAATTCTTTTACCTTTGATTGGTAAACTCAAAGTAGAAAATTTTACGACTTATGAGCTGATAGATACCTTAGAAAAAAGATATGCACAATTTTATGTTGACCCTAAAATCAATGTAGTTAATAAATCTATGAAGGTTTATGTGTTTGGTGAATTTAACAAAACAGGGGCGATTTCCTTACCACATGAAAGAATGCACTTAGTAGAAGTTGTCGGTTTAGCTGGAGGAGTTAGTAATTTTGCTAAAATTGATAGGTTAAAAATCATTCGTGGAGATTTAAAAAAACCTAAAATTATTTGGGTAGATTTAACTAAACAGAATATCCTAAAATCTGATGAGCTTATTGTGCAAAATGGGGATATTATCTATCTAAGACCGAGGGGCATTGCTTTATTTTCAAGAAATGTTTTACCGTGGCTCCAACTTACTTCGATTTTAAGCTCCATTGGAAGTGTCCTTTTAATTTTTATAAGGATTCAAAGTTTAACAAAGTAATTTATGGAAAATCAAAATTTTGAAATACAGCGTCTTATAAAATTTTTTAGAAGGTATTTTTATGTTCCTATATTAAGTTTATTATTTTTTGTTTTTGTTGCTTATATTTATCTCAGGTACGCTGAACATAAATACCAATCTGAAGCGCTTCTGAAAATAGACTTGCAAACTGAAGTTACTACTAGCACAAGAGGTTTAGAATCCTTAGCAGACCGTGATTTAGAATATGAAGCTCAGCTTGAAGTTATCAAATCCAACGAAATTATCAATAAAGTGATTTCTACTTTGAAGTTAGATACCAAATATTTTGTAAAAGGTAAAATAGGCAAAACAGAATTTTATAAAAATAGTCCTATCCTTTTTAGGTACGATAGTACCAATTTTAAGTTCTACAGTACTTTAATAACCATTCAACCTTTTAACCAAAATGAGTTTTATCTTTTCATTCAAGATGATACTGTGAGGGGAAAATTTGAGCAATTGATAAATTATAAAGGCAGTGATATTTTGATTAGTAAAAACGGTTCTATTGAAGTAGGCAATAAATATTTTGTTTATGTTCAAAGTACAGAAGAAGCATTTAAATTTTATTCTAGATCTATTAGCACTGCTCCTTTTAAAACCGGTATATTTAAAATTGTTGTAACTGACATCCTACCTCAAAGATGTCATGACTTTTTGAAAGAACTTATAAATGTTTATTTATCGGATGAATTAGAAATTAAAAAACGTTCTTTTGACCGAAAAATTGAGTTTATTGATACCCTGATACGAGATTTTTCTCAAAAATTAAAAAAATCTGAAACTGAATTAGAAACCTTTGAAAAAGCTCACGAGGTACCTGTCATGGAATCCAAAAAACAAAATATTCTCTCTACAATCACTCAATTTGAAAAAGAATTATCAGATATTGTACTATCTAATAAAACCCTTGAAGATTTAGAAAAATATGTACAACTTAAAATCAATCCGCAAGATAGAGATATCGTTTTTGCTCCTAATTTAGAAGGCTTAGTAGACCCCATCTTAGTTCAAAATATCAATCAATTAAACCAATTATTAGTTCAAAAATCTGTTTTATTAAAAAAGCACACTATTCAAAGCCCCTTAATTCAAAAATTAAATGACCAAATTTCTGAATCTAAAAAAGTATTGTTAGAAAGTATAGTAAACGCAAAACAAAAAAACCAAGAAAAGATAAATTATATAAAACAAAAATCGTTAGAGGCAAATATCAATTTATCTAGTATTCCTTCCATTGAAAGGGATTTATCTTCTGTAAAAAAACCTTTTGAACTCAACGAAAAGATTTATTATTCTTTGTTGGACAAAAGAATGGAAACTTCCATCCAAAAAGCAGCAATAGTATCCAACAGTAGAATAATTAACCAACCAACTTTAATCAAAGAACCAATTTCTCCAAAGCCCATACAAGTATATGCAATGCTCAGTTTTATTGGTTTAGCCTTAGGAATAGGTTTTATTATTTTTAGATATATTTCAGATAGAACTTTAAGTTCAAGAGAAGAAATTGAAGCTTGTACATCTACCCCCATTCTTGGAACTATTATTAAATCAGAACATATTTCAGATGTTGCTTCAATGCAAGTGATCGCCAATCCAAAATCACATTTAACAGAGTGTTTCCGTAGTTTACGAGCTAATATCCTATTTGCTTTTGAAAATAAAGATAAAGCTATTTTAACCATCACTTCCACTAGCTCCCGAGAAGGTAAAACTTTTATTTCTGTTAATTTAGCTGGAGTATTATCTCTCTTAGAGAAAAAAATTATCCTATTAGACCTGGATTTACGTAAACCAAGGCTTCATTTAGCTTTTAATTTGGCAAACGAAAAAGGAATTTCTAATCTTCTTGTTAATCCTAATCTTTCTTATCAAGATTTTGTTCAATTCTCAGGTTATTCTAATTTAGATGTAATTACTTCAGGACCAATCCCCCCAAATCCTTCTGAACTACTCAATTCACAAAATTTTTTGGATTTGTTGAACAAAATTAAACAAGACTATGACATCATAGTTTGTGATACTGCCCCTATTGGACTTGTTACAGATACTATTCCCGTTCTTAAGATTTCAGACCTTAACTTATATGTTTTTAGAGCTAGTAAATCGGATAAAAGTTTTCTTAAAAATACAGAAATCCTTAGGTCTGAACAACAACTCAATAACCTATACCTTGTGATTAACTACTTGGATGCCTCAACTACTCGCTATGGCTATGGATACGGCTATGGTTACGGTTATGGTTACGGTCAAAAAACAGGTTATTACATTGAACAAGAAAAAAAATCGTTCTATCAGTCTTTTATCAAATTTTTTAAGTTTAAAAAGTAAAAACAATGCTAAATCCTTTTAAATCATTTTTTAAAAAATCTATTGAACCTCAAAAAGTTACTCAAATACTTAAAACCGATATTCATTCACATTTAATCCCCGGCATTGATGACGGTGCACAAAATATGGAAGAAACTGAATTCCTTATCTCTGCTCTACAACAGTTAGGATACACCAAATTTATCACTACTCCTCACATTAACTCTGCATACCCTAATTCCGCAGATACCATTCTCAAAAAATTCAACGAAATACAAAATTTCCTGTACTCCCATCAAATACAACTTGAAATTGCAGCGGAATATATGCTGGATGATGAATTTGAAAAGCACTTCAAAAATGGATTACTTAGCTTCGGAAAACAGAATTTTGTGCTCATTGAAACTTCTCACTTTACTATGCCCGAACGCTTTAAAGAATGGATCTTTGAGATTCAATTAAAGGGGTATAAGCCCGTATTTGCTCATCCGGAAAGATATTTATACCTATGGGATAAAAAAGATAAATTTTTTGAATTAAAAGAATTAGGATTATTCTTTCAAGTCAACTTAAATTCGCTGACAGGTTATTACACCGAAATGCCTCTCAAAATAGCCAAATTCCTTATGAAAAATAACTTAGTTGATTTTTTCGGTACGGATACGCATCATGCTAAGCATATTGAAATGCTTCAAATTTCTTTATCAGATGAAACCGTATGGAATTATGTTCAATCCGGTAAAATCCTCAATGCTACTTTATGACTAAAAACATGAGCTTGCTTATCCTCATTTCAGGAATATTTTTAGTGATTTTATTTTATTTTGCGATTGATTGGTTTCATCATAACCCGAATTGGCAAGATTCAAATGCTATTTTTGCTAGAAAAGTATTAGGAAAAGGCTTTAAAATTGCTTTGAACGGTCAGGATTGGAATAGTAATCATATCCCCGAGTGTATTGCTTTTGTGCCTGAAAAAAAATTACAAAAAAATGCACCTCACCTAGTACCTTTACAAAAATTAGTAGTCTTAGAAAAAGATACCGTGCTTTTTTCTTGGTCCTCTAAAGATACATTCGCTTTCATTCCGTACTTAAATTCTCCCAAGAAACCATTTATTCCTATCCTTTTTTCTCAAAAATTGGATTCTATCAACTTCAAAGATACTTTTTACTTAAAATATTTTTCTTCTCAATTTCAAATTATTTCCAAATGAATACAGAATTAACAGAATTAGGGAAAGGACTATTATTTTTTGTCGGTGGAATTATTTTTATTTTTTTAGGTTTATTTACCTCTTGGTTGATTAGACCACATAGACCAAATCCCGAGAAATTAACTAGTTATGAATGTGGAGAAAATACCATTGGAAACGCATGGAACCAATTCAATATTCGTTTTTATGTAATGGGAATTATTTTTTTAATTTTTGATGTTGAACTTATCCTTATTTTCCCATGGGCATACGCTTTTTTTGATGAAGAAATAGTTTCTACCAATCCTCAATGGAACTTTTTTAGTTTTTTAGAAATTTTCTTTTTTATTGTAATTTTAGCAGCAGGTTGGTTTTACATATGGGTACATAAAGATACAGATTGGATTAAACCTAAACCTATTCCGCCGAAATCTTTAAATATTGTTCCAAAAGAATTATATGAGCATTTTAATCATGAAAACCGCTCTCATTTTACTAATTAAATTTTATCAGGTTAGCATTTCGCCTTTATTTCCTAATTCTTGTAGATATACTCCGACTTGTTCGCAATATGCAATAGAAGCATTAAAAAAGTATGGGGTACTGAAAGGTACTTGGAAAGCCCTCAAAAGAATTATAAGATGTAACCCATGGGGCGGTTGTGGTTATGACCCACTGGACTAATATTAAAAAACTTGATGACGGGCTATTGATTTATTCAAAATAGGCTCAACTTTCTTATAATCAAAGCTTCTTTGCTACATTTTCAAATTTAAAAAAAATTGTAAAATTGCATTATGATTGGGCAAATAATAAGAAACTATCAAATCATTTCTAAAATTGGTGAAGGTGGAATGGGAATTGTTTATAAAGCTCAGCATATCACTTTGAAAAGAATGGTCGCCATTAAAGTGCTGAACCAAGAACTATCCCAAAATCCCGAAATTATCCAAAGATTCTATAATGAAGCCAAAATTTTATCTGAACTTCAACATCCTAATATCGTTACCCTCTACGATTATTTTGAAGAATCCAATCATAAATTCCTGATTATGGAATATTTTGAAGGACAAACCCTTGAAAATTACATTCATCAAATTGCTAAGGCAATTCCTGAAACGCATGCGATTTTAATTTTTGAGCAGTTACTTTCTGCTTTTGCTTATGCTCACGAAAAAGGAATTATCCACCGTGATATTAAACCTTCTAATATTTTAATTAACACGAAACAAAAAGTTAAAATTTTAGATTTTGGTATAGCGAAAATTACAGAAGCTACCTCCCACACTAAAACCGGCGTAAAAATGGGAACTATCATGTATATGAGCCCCGAGCAAATTCTAGCCTCCAAAAATATTGACCATAGAACCGATATTTATTCATTAGGTGTTGTGTTATGGGAAATGGTTACTGGAAGCCACCCGTATGATTTACAAACTCAATCTGAATTTGAAATTTCTAATGCAATTGTTCAGGAACCTTTGCCTCACCCTAAAAAAATTAATCCTAAATGTTCGGACAAAATTCATTTTATTATCCAAAAATGTACTGCTAAAAATCCTATTCAACGCTATAAAAACTGCCAAGAAATTCGTATAGATACTATGAATTATTATCCCGAATTATTCCCTAAATCTCTTCAACCTAAAAAATTATTAACTCAAAATGAAATTACTTTGATAGAAGAAAAACCCTTTCCTTGGAAAATTCTTATCCTTGTTTTAGTGCTTTTAGCAGCCAGCATCGGAGCCTATTTTGCTTTCTTTTTTCCAACTTATACTGAAAATGACATAAAAAAACGCATTATTGCCTTTTATGATAAGCTCAATCATCAAGATATTTCTTATAAAGAATGGTTAGAACCGCATCTACATGATGAGTTTTCTTTAGCAAACATCCCTAAAGGAACTAACCTGGTTGATACTTCTAGTTTTGTAATCCGAAAAATTAACGATGGCTATAAAGTACAATTTAAACGAATTTTTCAAAACGAAAAACAAAAAGTTGAAAAAAAAACCACCTTTTATTTGCGTGATAATAACCTGAATGTTTACCATTATTTTTCAGAAGATATTCGAACTACACCAAAAGAAAACTTTCCTCTTGAAAAAGAAATTTATACATTTTTACAAAATTTTTATGAATATGCTGATAATCAGGATGTTGATAAATTAGTGAATTGTTATGATGAAAAAGTAGAAAAATGGTTCTTAGAAAATACCCCCGTCACTAATGATTACATTCGCAAACAAGCTGAAAAATATATTCAAACAGTACAAAATGAAATCACTGATATATCTAATGTGCGAATTTCTCCCATAGGAAATCAAGAATTTGAGATACGTTTTCATATGGAATATTCATATGAATTCAGAAGCAAAGGTTTAAAAAGAAATAAAAGAAGAGGTAGTTCTAACGAAGTGCTCATGAAAATACGAAGAAAAAAAGATAGCTTCAAAATTTATCATTTGGAAATATTAAAAAGTAAAAATTTTTAAGAGCTATGGCAAAATTGGATGAAGAAACCCCCTTAATGCGTCAGTATTATTCATTTAAACAAAAATATCCGGATGCGATTGTATTGTTTCGCGTTGGAGATTTTTACGAGACTTTTGGGGAAGATGCTATAAAAACCTCCAAAATCTTAAATATTACCCTTACTAAACGCAATAACGGCAAAGCCGCAACCATTGAATTAGCAGGTTTCCCTTATCATAGCCTGGATATTTATTTACCTAAGTTAGTCAAAGCAGGTCAACGTGTGGCTGTATGTGACCAATTGGAAGACCCTAAACTCGCTAAAGGTATTGTGAAAAGAGGAGTTACAGAAGTAATATCCCCGGGTATTGTGACGAATGATAAAGTCCTTGAACATACCAAAAATAACTACATTTGTTCCTTATTCTTTTTTCATAATCAACAAGTCGGGATTGCCTTTTGCGATATTTCTACGGGGGATTTTTTTTGTTCTAGTATTACTTTGCAACGTTTAGAAAAAATTTTATTTTCTTTTGAGCCTTCTGAAATCATTTTACCGCGTAAGGATTATAAGCATTTTAAAGACCTTTTCCATGAAGATTTTTATATATACCGATTAGAAGACTGGATTTACGAGAAAGATTTTGCAATTCAACAACTTTTAGAACATTTTCAAGTGCAAAGTTTAAAAGGTTTTGGATTAGAAGATGATATTTATGGAGCAATTGCAGCTGGTACTATTTTGTATTACTTAAAACATAATGAACAAAATCATTTGCAACACTTGCGCCAAATTCATTTGTATACAGATGATGAATATTTGTATTTAGATAAATTCACTGTCCGTAATTTGGAGTTAATTCATGCAATGCATCCGGAGGGGAAATCGTTAGCAGAAATTTTAGATAATACCCAAACGGCTATGGGAGCAAGGTTACTTAGAAAGTGGATTTTGATGCCCCTACGTAATATTCAGCTCATAGAAAATCGTTTAAATAAAACACAAAGTTTCATTCAAAACCCCAAAAATCTTTCCTTTTTACGTGAAAAATTAAGCTATATTGCAGATATTGAGCGACTTACAGCAAAACTTTCTATGTTAAAATTAAATCCCCGTGAAGCTGTCATTTTGAAAAACTCCCTCGCTTTAATTCCTGAAATTAAAGAATGCTTAAAAGAACTTTCAGAATTTCATAGTATTGTTAACCAAGTGCCTGATATTGAGGAGGAAATAAAGCTTTTAGAAAATTACTTATTAGATTCACCAGCTTTAAATTCTACGCAAGGTCCTATATTAAAAGATGGTGTTTCTACTGAATTAGACGAATTGCGACATATCCAAGAACTTGCACAAAAGAAATTAATTCAAATTCAACAAAATGAAGTACTTAATACTGGTATCTCAAGCCTGAAAGTGGATTTTAATAAAGTGCATGGTTTTTATATTGAAATTAGCAAAGCTCATAAAAATAAACTTCCTGATTACTATGAAAGAAGGCAAACTCTAACAAATGCAGAAAGATATATAACCCCTGAACTCAAAGAATTAGAAAACAAAGTTCTTACAGCTGAAGAAAAACGTATTTTATTGGAACAACAGTTATACATAGAATTATTACAGAAACTTCAAATTTCCTTGCCTAAATTTCAAGAGATTTCCAAAATCATCGCTGAAATTGATGTTCTTGCCAATAATGCACATTTAGCTATTCAACGAAATTATACTAAGCCCCAAATATCGGATACCCAAGAAATTGAAATTATCGCAGGACGTCATCCCGTGATTGAACTGATGTTACCTGCCGATAAACCTTACATCCCCAATGATGTTTATTTGGATAATCAAAATCAGCAAATTATCATTCTTACAGGACCTAATATGGCAGGAAAATCAGCGTTTTTAAGGCAAGTAGGAATTATTACTTTGATGGCACAAGCTGGTTTTTTTGTCCCCGCTCAATCTGCAAAAATTGGTTTAATAGATAAAATCTTTACACGCGTGGGAGCCTCTGATAACCTTTCCGCTGGTGAATCTACCTTCATGGTTGAAATGAACGAAACCGCAAGAATTATCAATAATACTACCCCCAAATCTTTAATCCTTCTTGATGAAATCGGTAGAGGTACTTCTACTTTTGATGGTATTTCTATTGCCTGGTCATTAGTAGAATTTTTGCATAATGAACCCAATTACCGTGCTAAAACGATTTTTGCTACGCATTATCATGAACTTGCTGAACTTGCGAAATCTTTACCACGAGTTAAAAATTTTAATGTCAAAGTTAAAGAAATAGACGGAAGAATTTTATTTTTAAGAAAATTAGAACCCGGAAGTTCAGAACATAGCTTTGGAATACAAGTAGCAGCGATGGCAGGTTTACCTAAATCTATCATTGACAGGGCAAAAGAAATTTTATTACAATTTGAAAATCAAAGACTAACTCATCAACAAATAGCAACTCAAATTCCCGTAAAAACTCATGCCGTTCAAATGAGATTATTTGAATTGATGGATGAAGATACCTTGAAATTAAGAAAATTTTTTTCAGAAATTGATATTGACAGATTAACTCCCGTAGAAGCTCTTTTAAAATTACACGAGCTCAAGCAAATGTTAATAAAAAACAAACCTAATCAATAGCATCTTCAATTTAGCCTGTATTACGAATTATTTTGTGCTTTTTTAGTGTTAATAAGCCACGAAAAATACGAATTTTTACGATAATATTTAGCGGTTTGTTTTCTCTTGTTAAAAAAGTTTAAAAATTTGATTGGTTTTAGATTTTATCGTAATATTGCAATAAATTTATAAAGCAATGGGAGTAACTAAAACAACGTATTATAACAACGCTCAAAATGAAATGGCTCTAATTGCTAAAGCCTTAGGGCATCCCGCAAGAATAGCTATCCTTGAATACATTTTAAAAGTTAATACTTGCATTTGCACCGATATCGTCAAAGAAATTCCGTTAGCCCAACCTACAATCTCTCAACATCTTAAAGAACTTAAAAACGCTCAAATCATCAAAGGAAATATTGAAGGCAATTCCATCTGTTATTGTATTCAACCTGATAGCCTACAAAAACTTTATCATTTCCTTGGAAATGTCCTTCAACAAACCTCTAAGCAAGAAAATAACTGTTGTTAAAATATTAAATATCATGAAGTTATCAGAATTTAAACACTTGTTGAGTAATTTAGAAACTCTCCATTTCAGATTAGAGAATGGGCATCAAGTTCCTGTTCATTTTCATGTTACAGAAGTAGGAATGATTACCAAAAAGTTTATTGATTGTGGTGGTAACCTTAGAACCGAAAACTATATCAATTTTCAACTTTGGTATGCTCATGACTATGAACATCGCTTAAATCCTTCTAAATTATTGAAAATCATTGAATTATCCGAAAGGAAGTTAGATTTAATAGATACAGAAATTGAAGTAGAGTACCAAAGTAGTGATACGATTGGAAAATATTCATTAGATTTTGAAGAAGGTCAACTGGTTTTAAAAAATAAACAAACCAATTGCTTAGCTGAAGATTTCTGTGGTATTACTCCTATAAAGAAAAAAGTTCAACTTTCAGAGTTAGGGAAAAATAAAGTTTCAATAGATAAAACAAATTCTAAATGTTGTTAATTCAATGAAATTTTTTGAAAAATATTTAACAATTTGGGTATTACTTTGCATCTTAGGTGGAATATTTTTAGGAAAAGTGGCAGGCAATAGTATAACCTATGTAAGCCGATGGGAAATTGCTCATGTCAATGTACCGGTTGCCATTTTGGTTTGGTTAATGATTTATCCGATGATGGTTCAAATTGATTTTTCTTCCTTAAAAAATGTATCAGAGCATTGGAAAGGATTAGGTTTAACCGTGACTGTCAATTGGTTAATTAAACCTTTTACGATGGCTTTTTTTGCCTGGTTATTTTTTTATAACATATACTCTGCGTACTTAAATCCCGAGCAAGCAGAGCAATATCTTGCAGGAGCGATATTGTTGGGAGCTGCACCATGCACTGCTATGGTTTTCGTATGGTCTTACTTATCTAATGGTGATCCTAATTTTACGCTTGTTCAAGTTTCTGTCAATGACCTTATCATTTTAGTGGCATTTATTCCGATTGTTAAATTTTTGTTAGGAATCTCTCAAATATTCATTCCTTATAACGTTTTAATTGCTTCTATAATAATTTTTGTGGTTATTCCATTGACGGCAGGCTATTTAAGCCATAAATATCTTATCAAGGCTTACGGTCAGGAATGGTTTAGAAATGTTTTTTTAACTCGGTTAAGGCCCGTATCCATTGCAGCTTTACTTTCTACTCTTATTTTACTTTTTGCATTTCAAGGAAAAATCATCCTACAAAAGCCATTAGATATTTTACTGATAGCCACTCCTTTAACTATTCAGACTTATTTTATTTTTTTTCTTTCATGGTTTACGGGCAAAGTAATGAAATTACCGTTTTCAATGTGTGCACCGGCAGCAATGATTGGCGCAAGTAATTTTTTTGAACTGTCCGTTGCAGTGGCTATTTCGCTTTTTGGTTTAGACTCAGGGGCTTCTCTAGCAACCGTTGTAGGTGTCTTAATTGAAGTGCCGGTGATGTTATCCTTAGTAGCTTTTGCCAAAAAATTTCAATACCAATAAGATGAAAAAGAAAATTTTGGTTTTATGTACCGGAAATAGTTGCCGAAGCCAAATGGCAGAAGGTTATTTAAAGCATTTTTTAAAAGATAAAGCAGATGTTTACAGTGCAGGAATAGAAGCCCACGGCGTAAACCCGCGTGCAATCGTTATCATGAAAGAAGATGGAATTGACATTTCCAACCATACTTCTAACCGTCTTGATGAGTACCAACACCTTGATTTTGACTATGTTATAACAGTTTGCGATAATGCCAAAGAAAGGTGCCCTTATTTTCCTTCTTCCGCACAAAAGTTTCATTCTAATTTTCCTGACCCTGCTCAAGCAATAGGCACAGAAGAAGAAATCTTGCAAGTATTTCGTAACGTCAGAAATCAAATTAAAGAATATTGTAAAAAGTTTGTTCAAGAGAATTTTAGTTAATTTAAGTTAGATATCAAAATGCCATGCCAATTTAAATTCATGTAGAAAGAGCAGGGGATTTTGCAAAATAAGCAAAAAACTTGTATTTTTGCAAATCTTTATGGTTAGCGTACTAAATATTTTATTTCAAGTTTTTTTATTGATAGCGGCATTAGGCATTTTAGTTTTGATACACGAGTTAGGGCATTTTTTGCCTGCGAAATGGTTTGGAATGCGAGTAGAAAAATTTTATCTTTTTTTTGATTGGCCACGGAAATTATGGAGTATTAAGCACAAAGACACTGAATACGGCATCGGACTAATACCGCTCGGTGGCTACGTCAAAATTGCAGGAATTATTGATGAATCTATGGATACAGAGTTTATTGGTAAACCTGCTGAACCATGGGAATTTAGAGCCAAACCTGTTTGGCAACGCTTTATTGTAATGGTGGGAGGTGTTACGATGAACCTGATTCTTGGCATTTTAATATTCTCATTTATCAAATTTTATTATGGAGAAGCAAAACTTCCCGTGGAGGGTCTTAAAAACGGTATAGAGGTTCCAAAAGGTAGTATCACCGAAGAAATGGGATTTAAAAATGGCGATAAACTACTGACTTTCAACGGTCAACCTATCAAATATTTGGAAGATGTAGCTAACCCCTCTATTTTATTAAACTCAAATTCCTTTTTTGAAGTCATAAGAAATGATGAAACTTTAAAAATTCAAGTTCCTAATGATGCTTTACGAAAATTTATTAACAAAAAAAAAGAAAATCCAACGTTATTTTTGCCTGCCTACAAAAGTAAAGTGAAGGTAATGCCAAAAACCCTAGCTGAAAAATCAGGTATACAAACAGGCGATGAAATCATCCAAATTGATACCGTCAAAATTCATTTATTTTCACAAATTCGTGAAACTTTGAAGCAATATGCAGGTAAAGAAGTAAATATCATAGTCAAACGGGGGGAAAAAACTATTCAGTTTAAAGTAAAATTAGAAAAGAAGCCTGTTTTAGGAGTAGTTCCGAATGAAGAATTGCCTGTGGAAAGGACAAAATATGACCCCATCAGTTCATTAAAACCGGGTACTCTTGCGGCATTTAATACATTGAATGACAATTTAAAAGGAATTTCAAAAATATTCAAAGGCGAAGCAGATGTCTCAAAAAGTGTAGCAGGACCGCTCAAAATTGGTGCTATTCTTGGTGAACAAGTAGAAAAAATAGGATGGTTAGGATTTTGGGTCATCACAGGAAGCTTAAGCATGTGGCTTGCGCTTATCAATATTTTACCGATCCCCGCTTTAGATGGTGGTCACGTCATCTTTTTACTGATTGAAGCCATAACAGGTAAAGAACCTTCCCTGAAAGTCCGTATGATTGCTCAACAAATTGGCATGTACTTACTTCTTGGCTTAATGATTATCGTATTATTAAACGACTTTTTTAACTAAAATTTAAATAACTAATGGAAAATTTTCAAAACTCATTAAAGTTTCAGTTATGGAAAAAAGAATTAGAAAATAGAAACATTGCCTTAAATAATATACAGGAATTACATTCTATTCGCAAGCCGGATGGTTCTATTTTGTTTACCTTGTTAAAAATTGATGCTTACACTCCAAAAGGTGAAAAATTATTGCCTATCGTTTTACTAAGAGGTCATTTTGTTTCAGTTGTAACGGTTTTAATTAATCGAGAAAACAAGGAAAAAAATCTTCTTTTAGTCAAACAGCGTAGAGTAGCTAACGGAGATGAATTTTGGGAGCATCCCGCTGGAATGTGTGATTCAGAAACAGACCCCAAAAAAGTATGTATTAAAGAAATTGAAGAAGAAACGGGAATAAAAGTTAGTGAAAATCAAATATTTCCTTTGGCTCATCAAAAAATGTATTATTCTTCCCCGGGGCTTCTTGATGAAGGTGCGTATTATTTTTATTGTGAGTTAGAATTGTCTTCAACTGAAATAGAGGAACTTAAAGAAAGAATTACAGGTGCAAAACAGGAATCGGAGTTTATACAAACGCAAGTTTGTTCCCTTTCAGAAGCTCTAAATAAATTCGCAAATGCTCATTCTATGCTCCAAATTTATTTATATCTTCAAGAAAAAGGATTATTAACTTTTCAAAATTCTTTGTAATTTAAAGGATTTATGTTAAAAAAATGGAATTTTAAAAAATTTTTTTCCATATTATTGCTTCAATTCATATATTCTAATCTTATATCGCAGTCCTTTGAAATTAACCAAATAATATTTTACAAAGGACAAGCTAAAATAAAAGAAAAAATGGCAAGCTATCATTTTCGTGATAATAAGACAGAAAAGTTTGTTCATTATCAAAGAATTATAGTAAATAAAGGCTATCTGCATGAAGGCGAGTTTTACCAAATGGAGATTATACCAAAGGAATACGGTTACCAAATGAAAATTTTAAGTTCTCGTTTCAATCGTATTCAATTCAAAATCAAAATATTAAAAGATGAATTATTTGTTGGCGGAGGAGAACAATTTTCGCATGTAATTTTAAATGGTCAGGAAGTTCCCATGTGGGTAGAGGAACAAGGCATCGGCAGAGGGGATATGCCTATTACTAAATTAACCAAAAAATTAGGAATTTCAGGTAATGAATTTTCAAGTTATGCACCGGTTCCTTTTATTTTTTCTAATAAAAACAGAGGCTTATTTTGCGAAAGCTATGGTTATCAACTGATTAACTTAAAAAATTTAAATGAAATAAGTTGGGAAATATGGGACAGCACAGCTGTTGTTCACTTTTTTTATGCAAAAAATCCTAAAGAAATTATTCAACAGTTTACGTCCATAGTAGGAAGATTTAACCCCTTACCTGAATGGGCTTATGGTAGTTGGATTGGCTTGCAAGGCGGTAAATCTAAATGTAATTCAATTCTACAGCAGTTACAAAATTATGAACATCCAATTTCTGCTTTATGGATTCAAGATTGGGTCGGAAAACGTAAAACTTTGTTTGGTACAAGGCTGCAATGGGACTGGATTCCTAATCAAAAAGAGTATCCTAATTTCAAAAATTATTGTGATAGTTTGAACCAAAATTTCAATATCAGAGTTTTAGGGTACATCAATCCATTTTTATCAACCAAATCATCATTAGCTAAGGAAGCGATAAAAAACGATTTTTTAGTTAAAAATTCAAAAAATAAACCGTATCAACTTAAAGTAGGAGGTTTTAAAGCGTATTTAGTAGACCTTAGTAACGAGAATGCACAAAACTGGCTCAAAAAAATTGTAGAAAACAACTTGATTAAAAACGGGCTGAGTGGATGGATGGCGGATTTTGGCGAATGGTTACCACATAATGGGCAAATCAAAAACGGTAATTTTATGACTTTTCATAACAGATACCCCGTGGAATGGGCTAAAATCAATAGGGAAGTTATACAAAATTTAGAAAAAAATTCTGAAATTTTATTTTTTAATCGTTCAGCTTTCGCATATAGTCATTTCTATATGAATAGTTTATGGGCAGGCGACCAAATGACATCCTTTCAAAAACATGATGGTATGCCTTCTGCTCTAACTGCTATTCTGACAGGTGGTCTTTCCGGCTTTTCCATACACCACACGGATATTGGCGGTTACACTAACGTAAATTTTTGGTTTACTAAAAAATACAACCGTACGGCTAAATTATTTCAAAAATGGACTGAAATGGCTGCATTTTTTCCGATTTTTAGAACTCATGAAGGGCTTATACCTGAAAAGAATTATCAATTTTATTCTCATGATTCAGCTTATGTTCATTTTACTTTTTGGGCAAAAATTCATTATCAACTGAAATTTTATTTTCAAAAATATGTAGAAGAAGCAACCCAAACCGGCATACCTGTTATTCGGCATTTACTTTTGCAATACCCCGAGTTAGAAGCATCATGGAAATATCATCAGGGCTTTATGGTCGGGGATGATTTGTTAATTTATCCAAATTTTAACGAAGAAAAAATGGAAATATTTTTACCTGCGGTAACATGGTATTGCGCAAATAATCAACAATTTTATTCAGATGGTTTTTATCAATTTCATTCTAACAAGATCCTGGTTTTTATTCGCAAAGAATCTCCTTATTTTGAAAATCTTAAAGAAATCTTGAAATTTTAATAGTACTTGTAAACAAAAATAAAGAAAATTAGTAAAAACTTTTTGTGTATTAAAAATGTTATTATTTTTGTAGAAAACTCAAGTCTTATGTACGGAAGCTTAAGCATCGTAGAATTTGATAATTACGGAAAGAAGTATCACGAAGAAGACCCTGAAAAATTAGCTCAATTTGAGGCAAGAATAGAGCGAGGAGAAAAAATAGAGCCGATGGATTGGATGCCTTACGAATATAGAAGGCAACTAATACGAATGATTGAACAACATGCTCACTCTGAGATTATTGGAGCATTACCCGAAGGGACATGGATAACTCGTGCTCCTGGGTTTAAAAGAAAGTTGGCGTTATTAGCCAAAGTACAGGACGAAGTAGGGCACGCACAATTGTTATATTCAGCAGCTGAAACACTCGGAAAATCTCGGGAAGAAATGATTAACGATTTAATCTCGGGGAAATCCAAATACTCGAATGTTTTCAATTATCCTGCCGTCACATGGGCAGATTCAGCGATTATAGCATGGTTAATAGACGCAGGAGCAATTATCAATCAGGTCACAAACGCAAAAGGTTCTTACGGTCCGTATTGTAGAGCATTGGAAAGAATTTGTTATGAGGAATCTTTTCATTTGAAATATGGCTACGATAATGTAGTACATTTAGCAACAGGCACACCTACCCAGCGACAAATGGTTCAAGATGCCTTAAACCGTTGGTGGACCCCCATCATGCATTTTTTTGGTCCCCCTGATAAAGTATCTGTTCATACTGAAATTCTCATGAAATGGCAGATAAAAATGGCGTCCAATGATGCTATGCGTCAAGAATTTTTGAATATGTATGTACCCAAAATTTGGGAGCTCGGTTTAACTATCCCAGACCCTAATTTAAAAAAGAATGCTAATGGAGTATGGGAGTACACAGAGCCGGATTGGAATGAATTCATGCGTGTTATCAACGGGGATGGTCCTTGCAATAAAGAAAGGCTTGCTGTCCGAAGAGTTGCCGAGGAAAAAGGCAGATGGGTAAGAAAAGCTTTACTTTTACCTAATCAAAAATATGTTACTCCTTTAGCTTAATTTAACTTAAAAATGATTATTAAACTTCCCAACAAAGAAGTACTTAATCAATGGAAAATCTTTTATTTTTTGGGAACTTTGATTTTTTTTATTTTTACTTTGTTAGTTTTGTTTCTTCAAAAACAAGATATTAGAGATAGTTATCTTTATCAACATGCAAATGATTTAGAATACCAAAAAGATTATCACAATGCGTTTAGAATTTGGAAAAAATTATATGAAAAAAACCATGAAGAAGTGTACTATTTAATCAAAATGATACAAAATCTGCTTTTGCAAGAAAATTACCATGAAATACTTAAAACCATAGACAAATACAAGCAACAAGTATATGACTCCGATACGCTCTTAATTTTGCTAAAATATGGGCTTTTTGTATCACGTCAGCTAAAAAACGACAAGTTATCTCAAAATTACATAAAACAAATTAACCAAAATTTAAAAATTGATGTCTATTGGGATACCTATTCTAATAAATGGTTCTATTATGACACACAGTTTAGCATTAAAAAACTAAAAAAATGGGTTGATACCATGTACTCACTCTTAGACGGGGAAGTTTCTCTTCATGTGGTTGTAAAAGATGTTGAAACTCCATTTTATTATTATAGCGCTACTATCACTTTTAACAAAAAACTTTTTTTAGAAAATGAGCAATACGAGTATATTCCATTCAGTGCGTCTTCAAGAATAAATGTATCTGAATTCTATTTTCAAAATAGCTTACAAAGATTAGGTTTTTTACTTTGTACGTTAAAAAGAGTTCATTTTGATAATAATTTATGGCTCAATCAATTCAAAAATGAATTATTAACGTTATCACCCAATGAGGTTCTTAGTTTTTTAAAGGAAGCAAAAGTTATTTTACCTGCCAGATATCAAAATAAAAGTTATGTTTTTAGTAATGATTTTGATAAGCTACCGGTATACATCCTGCAAATCCTTCATAATAAATTAAAAAATCTAAAAAATCCTGAGGAAATGGAAGGATTATCAAATGTTTTAATATATTTGCGAACTAAAATAGCCCTAAAATGAAATTTTTAGATCCGAGAGTCAATCGGTTAAATTTGCCGAGTGAATACAATGAAGGTTTTGAGTTAGCCCAAGAGTTAGACCAGTGGGAAACTTATGAAGTTTTTCATCAAAAAAACCGTGGAGAACAACATGTTCACGTAGGTTGTGTACATGCTCCTTCTGCTGAATTAGCTTTATTATTTGCAAAGGAACAATATGCAAGAAGAGCTAAATGTTCAAATTTATGGGTGGTAAAAACAGCCGATATTACCCCTTCCAGTTACGAAGATGAAGATATTTTTGTTCCTGCTGTGGATAAAACTTATCGGGAAGCCTACGGCTACAAAGTAAGACCACTTATCAATACTTTACAAAAAAATCAACCTTCCAGTTCTTCATATAAGGTTAGTATTCAGGAAGTTACTAATTCCAAAGGGAAAAAATCCTATATCATTCAGAAAATTTAAAAAAATTTTGTTTTCCAATATAATATTTTGTAATTTTGCATACTCAAAAGCGGTCCCATAGCTCAGGTGGTTAGAGCAACTGACTCATAATCAGTAGGTCCTAGGTTCGAGCCCTAGTGGGACCACTACCTAAGGTAAACATATTTCCGTACCATCATAGCCCAAAGTAGAATTTCAACTATTAAATTAGGTTTACTTTTCTGTGGAGGGAACTTCTGGAATTTTAAAAGGAATATTTTAAAATCTTAGACAGCGATAGCAAGCCCGCAACAGTCCGAGTGGAGCATAAATAGCGGGACGCCCTAATCAGAAAATTTTTTTATCATATCTTAAAAAAGTTGTAATTTTGTAATAAAAATGCAAGAAATAACCGTACTAGAACTCAAAAGAAAATTAGACGAGCAACAACCTGTTGTTTTAGTGGATGTAAGAGAACCTGAAGAACGTGCAGTTTCGCATATAGGTGGTTATCATATTCCATTAGCGAATTTACCTTCACAAATTTGGGACTTAGAAGAGTATAAAGAATTTGAAATTGTGGTATACTGTCGTTCAGGGGCAAGGAGTGCAAATGCCGTGGGGTATATGCTGCAGATGGGCTTTAAAAAGGTTTATAACTTAAAAGGAGGCATGAAAGCATGGAAAAATGAAGTAGATAACTCTATTGAGGTAGCCTGATGAGCTATCAAAGACCTATTGTTAGAGTTCAAAAATTACACGAGCATTTAGGGCATAAAGCACCTGTTTTTGGTTTATGCGAAGATAATAAAGGAAATTTTTTTAGTGCTTCCGGCGACGGTTTAATTGTCCGATGGGATGCTCAATCATTAAGTGAAGGAATAGCACTTTTTCAAGCTAATGTGCCCTTTTATACCGTTCAAATTTTAAATCAACAATTTTTAGCTTGTGGAGCATCTGATGGAAATGCTTATTTTTATAATCTCAAAACTCGTCATTTTATCAAAAATTCCTTAGCCCATTACAAAAGTATTTTTCAATTTCTCCCTATTCACGATAATTTATTTTTGAGCATCGGCGGAGATGGAATGTTGACTTTTTGGGAATTTCCTTCATTGAATCCGTTAAAAAGTATTAAGATTAGTTCTGAAAGCCTAAGAACAGCTATATACTTACCTGATTATCAATGGATTATAATTGGTTCATCAGATTCAAAAATTCGGGTTTTTCATCTTCAAGATTTGAATTTAAAGTTAATCAAAGAATGGGCTGCGCATTTTCCATCTGTTTTTAGCTTGATTATTATTCCTAATTTACCTTTTCTTGTCTCAGCGGGTAGAGATGCAAGTATCAGAATATGGAATTACGAAGATTCTTTCCAATTAGTACAAGAAATACCTGCTCATATTCAAACTATTAACCATTTAGTTTTGAGCCCGAACTCAAAATATTTGCTTTCAGGTAGTATGGATAAACTCCTTAAAATTTGGGATGTACAAAATGATTTTAGACTTATTAAAGTCATTGATAAAAACCGAAATGATTCCCATACCGCTTCCATTAACCGAATCCTTTGGCTCCATTATAATGATAGCGTAATAACCGCTAGCGACGATAAAAAAATTATTCAATGGGCTATTGACTTTAACCCTCAAGAAAAAGAATAAACAAACCACTAATAAATTTGTGCATCCGTAGCAATTTTAGTAAGCCACGAATTACACGAATAAACACATATTTTACACGAATAAATTCGTCCATCCGACGCATTTTTTAATTTTAGCCGATTAAATTTTTTACCTAAATTGCAAAAAAATCTTTATCTTTGCAGTATGAGCGAGTGGTCAGAATATTGGAAAAATCGTAAACTCATAGAAGATATAGCCGTACATAAAAAAATTGACAAAAAAATGTCTTTACAAGATTGGGAAATGTTTTTAAATTCACTAAGCCATTACGCTTACTTATCTCAAAGAATTAGAAATTGGTATAGCTTTTTGATGTGGCTTTTAATTGCCGTTTCTTTTTTTTCCCTTTTTTTAAATTTTTACATCTTTGCAATTTCTGTAATTCTCTTAATTTTTGTAATCTTTCAACGCAAAAAAATTCATACCTTTTCTCAACAAAAAGTCATTTATACCTTTGTTTTACCATTCATTTACTACCTTCGTAATGAAGTATGGGAAGAAAACCTTTTACACCTTCAAATAGATCTAAATCCACAATTTCCACCAGCTTCAAATGATAAAATTTTTACCATAGAATGGCTTAAAGGCAAAACAAGGTTAATGGATGGTAGCGAAATTCAATTTAGATTTACTGACCTCCGTAAAAAATGGAACGTTACAAAACGCTCTATATCAGGAAAATATAAAACCAAAACTAAATATAAAATTGTCACTAAATACAAAATTTTCTTAACATGGGATAAAAGAAGGTACCCAAAAGAAATTGGAGAAGTACCTCCTAAGTTTAAATTAAAAGGAAAACAAAAAACCAAACATATGTATACAGTTTTTGACCCCGTAGCTTATTCAAGATGTTTTACCGATGCTTATCAAGTTTTATCCAAAAAAGTAGCTTAATATGTCAAGATGTAGTCAAAAAAAAGGAATATGGGTAGTCAAACAGTGTGAAAATGCCGCTTTTACGCTATGTGCAGTTTGTAAAACCCCTTTTTGCACTGAACACCTTACCATTAGCGCTGACAAACGGTACCTCTGCCTTCAATGTATGCAAGAAGTTGGTAGTATCCCTCCCTATGCTGTTGAAGACTTTTATTCAGGAGAGATTGAAAATTATCTATATTTTCTATCGTCCCTCAGTCAGAGATTCAGAAGTTTACAAGAGAATAATACCCCCATACCCATTGAAAAATTATACAACTTCACTAAATATGACGCACTTAGCTTTCGCCAAGAATTCGTACAATATTACGATGACAACGATACTTCTGCGAATTTATATGATAGTTAAGAATTTCATTTTTTTAATTTTTAGGGCGTGCCCCCGCCTTCTTCGCCCCACTTCGCTACGCTTTGTGCGGCTCAGTCGGCAGGGTCGGGCTATCCGCTGCAAGTCCTCAGTCGCTTCGCTCCCTGCGGTCTTTCCGCTTCTATCCCTCACGCATCACCATTTGCCGCAGCTCCCAAAACTTAAATTTTTAGTTTTAATCATTTTCATCCAATGAACTTCCCACTGCCTGAAAATAAAAATAATCCACCAAACACCTCAAATTCCGAGAAGCACTCGTCCAAGCTTCAAAAAATATCCACTCAAGAAATGGTTTTAAATGTAGGTCCTCAACACCCCTCCACGCACGGCGTCCTAAGGCTTGAAGTCATTACTGACGGCGAACTAGTAATACAAGTAATTCCCCACTTAGGTTACTTACATCGTTGTTTTGAAAAACATGCCGAAGCCCTTAATTACCAACAAATTATACCTTACGTAGACCGAATGGACTACGTCTCCGCTATGAACAACGAATTTGCTTACGCCATGACCGTAGAAAAAATGCTCGGCTTAACAGGGCAATTACCAAAACGAATTGAATACATACGCGTTTTAGTTGCAGAACTCAATAGAATAGCCTCGCACTTAGTCGCTATCGGAACCTATGCTATGGATATCGGTGCTATCACCCCCTTTTTATGGTGTTTCCGAGACCGCGAACATATCTTAAACCTTTTAGAATGGGCTTCCGGTGCTCGTATGCTTTACAACTACATCTGGATTGGTGGACTCTTCTATGATATCCCCATCGGTTTTGAAGAAAAATGCCAAGAATTTTGTGACTATTTTTATCCGAAAATCATTGAACTTGAACAGCTTATCAGTGAAAACCCGATTTTTTTAAGTAGAACCGTCGGCATAGGTATTTTACCACTTTCCACTGCGATAGATTTCGGAGTTACTGGACCGATGCTAAGAGCCTCCGGCTTAAAATATGATATCCGCAAAATAGATGCTTATTCCGTTTACCCTGAATTAGATTTTGATATTCCTTATGCCCGTCAAGATGAAGTGGGAAAAATTGGCGATTGCTGGATGCGCTATAAAATTCGTGTGCTCGAAATGTATGAATCACTAAAAATCGTAAAACAATGCGCTGAAATTTTATTAAAAAAATACCCGCGTACCCCAGACTTTGACCCTCGCAAAATGTGCCCCAAAAAAATACGCCCCAAAGAACAAGTCATTTATTCAAGAGCAGAAAACCCCAGGGGAGAACTGGGTTTCTTTATAGTCGCCGATGGTAAATCCGATATCCCTTACCGCTGCAAAGTACGTGCACCTAGTTTTTGTAATTTATCTGTTCTCCCTGAGCTCTGCAAAGGCGTTCTTTTATCAGACTTAATCGCTATTTTAGGTTCTATTGATATCGTTTTAGGCGAAGTAGATAGATAAAATGAATGTTAATTCATAAGTTTCATACCCTTAGTCAAAGAATCGTAAGGCTCTAACAAAGTAGGATAAACCGATTTTGCCATTTGGTATAATCCTAAAAAAATTTCCTTATCTGAACCTAAAAAATTGACAGGGCTTAATTGAAATGAACGTTCATTTTGAATAGCCGGAATACGATAAGTTTGACTACTCAAACTCATAAACTGCTCAGAAAAATTAGGTTCCTCTGAAATCGCAAAAATCACCTCGGGCTGCCTTTGAATGATTTCCTGTATACTTACTTCCGCAGAAGCTTCTGTTTTATCTTCAAAAACATTCTGAAAACCGCAAATGGTCATCATTTCCTGTAAATAACTGCCTTTTCCGGCAACTAATAAAGGATGATGATTTAAAACCATTGCCACTTTTAAACCCTTTTTGTTTGCCAAAGATTTTTCTATAACCGTTTTGACCATCATCAAAGAATCAGCTATATGATTGGCTTCCTTTTCTTTACCAAAAATTTTTCCAAAAACACGAATCTGATACAAAATATCCGAGATTTTTTGCGTTCTAAAATTAACTAATTGATGCCTTTTGTTCTGAAAGGTCATTAAAAAGGAAGCATCAGTCTCATCGCTATCTACAATAAATTTATAATTTTGAATTTCCCGCGTATTTTTATCGTTAAAATAAGGGAAGATACTATCCGGAAAAGCGGGATTTATAAATAGGTTAGAAGACTGAACCCCTAAATCTCTTGCCAAATAAATATGATTATTTTCCCAAAGTACCCATTTTTGATCGGGCGAAATCGTATGCAAAACGCTATCACTGTCATAAAAAGCATCAGAAATTAAAGGGGCTTGCTCCAAATCTTGTTTCTTTTGAGATTTACAAGCCATTAAAAAAATTATGAAAACTAAAAAACTATATCGCATGAACGCAAAAATATTAAACTTTATTCGTTCTTTGGTTTTTCCTCACTATAAATTTCCTCAAATTCAACATCTTCAATGACCTTAAGCTTGTTTTTATGATTTCCATTTGGATTTTCAGGAATTATTACCGTAAATTCTTCATTTAAGTGAAATTTATTTTTTGCATGGGCATCGTATTTATTTTCAAAGTGTTTCATATCTTTTAAGGTTTGTTGTTCTAACTTTTTTATCCACCGCAATATGAAATATAACAAAATCCTTTTTCCAAAAAAATTAAAAAATAACCATATCGCAAACAATATGAAGACAATTTTCCAAAACATGGGTTACTTTTGAATTTGTAGCATAAAAGAAGGAATAATTCCGACTTTAAAAGAGTTTAACAGTTGACCGGATAAAGAGAACCGTAAGGCATCTCCTTTTTGAACATAATCTTTTGCATCAGCTGCCCATATTTCCGTGCCATTAGGATGAACAAACAAATTGTAAAAATTTCTATTCCCTTTTTCTATGAAAGGTTGAGAAGGCAAAATAGTATCATAAATAGACATCTTAAAAATGCCTTCATTGATCCAAAATAAAGTGCTTTTTTCAGTAGATATTTTCAGGCGAGAAGGATAAGCACTTGCAGCAAATTGCCAGGTTTGAAGGACAGTTTTATTTCTTATTTTTACCAAGGATGGGCTAATATTTAAAGAAGAGTTTCCCATACATAAAGCCCATAAGTTACCAAGAGTATCTGCAACTAAATCAACAGCGCCAAAACTTTGACCTAACTGGATGCTATCCTCTAAGCTGATGGTTTCAGGGTTTACAATATAAAGGGAACGAGCATAAGGGTTTGCAATATAAACTTTATTTTGGTAAAATACCATGTTTTCTGTCCAACCAGAAATAGGCAAAAATTGAATTTTTGTTAAGCTTGGAATATGAATTACATGAACACCATTGGCGTATAAATCCGTAACTAATGCAATAGTATCATTAAGCGGTAAAAAATAACGGGGAGATGTTAATCCTGAAATTGTTCCGGTCACTTTAAAATTAAGGTCTAATTTAAAAATCTTGTTGGAGTTATTGACGACTAGGTAAATGTGGTCTTTAAAAAAATACAATGATTGACCTACATCACCTAAACCAAAGCCATTGCTTGCTTTAAATACATCTTCTTGAACGTCTTTGAGTTGGGTTATCATGGATAAGGAAGAGTTACCGGACATGAAATTTCCTTCATTTAGAACTAAAATAGCTTCCTGATAATCAGGAATGTTTTTTGATGGGGGAGGTTCTTTTTTACATGACCAGAAAACTATAATGAAAAAAAGGAAATAAACCTTTTTTGAAAAGTTGAGTTTCATTTTTTTTACAAAATAAGCAAGTTTTTTAATGAAAAGCAAGAAAAACAAAAGGAGTTAGTAACCTCCCTTCCCTCTTAAAAGGAAGGAAGGGAGGTTCAGCCCGACCGGAGCGTAGCGAGGGGCACGCCCAAATAAATAAATTAATCAGCCATAAATTGTTTTAATGTATCTTTGGGATTATCTGATAATACAAAGGCTGATAACAATACAATCCCCTCTAAATCAAGAGGTTTTAAAAGTTTATAGTTATTCAGTTGGATATTTCCAATAGCGTACACAGGTATCCGAGTTTGATTTTTTAAATTTTTGAGACCTTCTATTCCCAGAGGAGGTAGCGTTATTTTCTTAGAATTTGTTCCAAATACAGGTCCTATGCCTATGTACCTTACGGGATATTTAGAAACTTCTAAGAGTTCTTTTTGATTATGGACGGTTGCACCAACTATGAAATCGTTAGGTAATTTTTTTTGGAAAATTTCTTTTAAACTCATGTCATCTTGCCCGACATGCACGCCATCGGCTCCAATTTCTAAGGCTAAATCTACATCATCGTTGATAATCAAATGCGTATTAGAGTTTTTCAGAAGATTACGAATTTGAATAAGCTCTTGATAATGTTGGGGACGATAAAATTCTTTTTCACGGTACTGAAAGAATTTTACTCCTGCTTGCAAAGCAAAAGTTGCTAAATCATAATGTGAATATTTTTTTTGA
>Ga0068706_1000127_pt1 | contig 37118 bp, 26 predicted proteins | sample YNPMSBMetaG_FD_65632 | JGI IMG/M metagenome (GOLD analysis project Ga0068706, IMG submission 65632) | Anoxygenic and chlorotrophic microbial mat microbial communities from Yellowstone National Park, USA - YNP MS-B MetaG | ecosystem: Environmental > Aquatic > Thermal springs > Hot (42-90C) >...
ATTTTTGCGGGATGCTTTGGGGCTGGATTTTTTTAGATTTAGTTAAAATCTTGTATTATCATACTTTTGCTGGTAAGATTTATGTCCTTGAAAAGCAAAAATTTTTTAACTTAATTTTTTTGTGTATTAGTGCATTATTATCCGGTGGAGTAGAGTACATCAACTTTTGGATGGTCAAAAACTATTATAGTGAATGGGATTTTTTAGTATATCGCTATGGAGCAAGAGAGATACCGATTACCGCAATGCTAGCGTATAGTTTATCTGCAACATTAACCGCTCAAATCCAAACACCTAAATTTTCATCACAATACGTAAAAATTCAAATTATTAAACTTTTTCATTATACTTTTCCTTTGGCTATTTTTTTAATGGTAGTTTCAAAACCTTTGTTTGAAGCGGTTTTTGGTAGTTCATTGGTCAGTGCTCATAAAGTTTTTGATATTTTTTTGTTAATTACCATTTCAAGAGTGATGTTGTTTGATGCGTATTTACTTGCAAATCAAAAACATAAGTTTTTTTTATGGACAGCTTCGGTTGAAATATTTATCGTAAGTTTAGTTTCATGGATAGGAGTTTACTTTGAATGGAGCGTAGAGTATTTAGCATTTTCTATTGTGATGGCTTATTTCATAGAAAGATTGATTTTATTTGAAAAATTAAAGGAAATGAAAATAAAAGTTGGTGAATTTTTTCCGTGGGGATGGTGGTTATTTTATAGTTTGAGTTTGTGGGCAATATTTATTTTAAAGTTATGGATATAGGGAAGGAACTTTAGATATGGTAAGCGTAAATACTCCCTAAAATATTCCTTTCAATAAAATTATCGTACACGAATTGTTTTACCAGGTAAGAGTTTTGCATTAGCAGAAATTCCATTCAAAGCACAAATTTTTTGTATAGATGTACCGTATTTAATAGCTAGATTGTAAAGGCAATCGCCGTAGCGAATGGTATGATAAAGAGCGCCACTACCTCCGTAGTTCAGAGAAGGAGCATAATAATGGCTCGCATTAGTATTCTTATTTTTGAGGTGGTCAAAGGTTTTGGATGTGACTATTAAAGTTTCAACTTTAAGTTTCTTTTTATAGAAATCAAAAATTTTTTCTGCGTTGAGCGGAGAACCTAAGAAACGGATTTCAAAGTGCAAATGCGGACCGGTGCTATAGCCCGTATTACCTCCCAAAGCAATGGGCTGCCCCACTTGAACTGTATCCTCAGGCTTAACTAAAAATTCTGAGAGATGACCGTAAAGAGTTTCTATACCTCCTTCATGAGATAAAATCACAAAATTGCCATAGCCAGAATCATAGGTAGCGATTCTTACTATACCGCTCATTGCCGCATAAATGGTATCTCCTACATTCAGTAAAATGTCTGTTCCATAATGAAAACTGCCCCAACGAGGTCCAAAACAAGAAGTGATTCTGCCATTATGAGGACAAAAAAATTCATGTTTTTCTCCTTGTGTTAAAGCAAATTCAACACTTTCGTTAAATTTGGTCATATCAAATTTGATAGGGTTGATGGATCTTCCATGCCATTTAGAACTCGGAAAATTTAATGGTAAAAAATAAGAAGTGTCTACAATATCAAAAAAACGATTGACCTGTTCAGTTTCTGATAAAGACACAAAGCTATTTTGAGCACTAATAGGTACAAAAAAACATATTAAGTTAAGGCATAATGCAAATAATTTTTTCATTTAATTTAAATTGAATTCGGCTGTCGCAAAGTTATATCATTATACCTCGCAATTCAAAAAATATTTTTAAGAAAATGGGATTTTTTTTCAACAAATGAAATTTACATTTATCCACATGTATTTTTTTCACTTTTTCTACTATTTACTCACACTTTGTTAAACTAAATTACTTTCTTGCGAATTTTGCGATTCCTTTTAGGAAATGATGATAGAAATTACAGAAATCGTAAAACATTTAACTTCTTTACCTCAGAAAAGTGTTATCGCAACCATTCAATTATTAGAACAAGAAGCTACGGTACCATTTATTGCAAGGTACCGAAAAGCTGTTACAGGCGGTTTAGATGAAGAACAAATTCGTTCTATTCAAAAAGCATGGAACTACGCCAAAGAACTCAATCAGCGTAAATTAACTATCCTGAAAACGATTGAAGAACAAGGAAAATTGACCCCTGAACTAAAACATCAAATTGAGAACTGTTTAGATAACAATGTTTTAGAAGATCTGTATTTACCTTACAAGCCCAAACGTAAAACTAAAGCCCTGATTGCCATTGAAAATGGTCTTGAGCCACTTGCAGAGTTCATCAGAACTTTGAAAAATGGTGATAAAACGCAAATACTACGTGAATTTGTTAAAGGGGAGGTCTATACTCCGAAAGAAGCTTTAACCGGTGCTCAGTACATAATCGCTGAAAGCATCACAGAAAACGCTGAAATACGAGCTTATGCAAGAAAAATTATGGCTCAAAGTTCAAAAGTTTGTTCTAAAAAGAAAAGAACAGACCACCCCGAAGCCTTTAAGTTTGATTTGTACGAAGAATTTTCTGTTGAAATTCAAAAAATTAAACCTCATCAAACCTTAGCTTTAAATCGTGGTGAAAAACTCGGTATTCTTACAGTTTCTTTGTGTATAGATGAAGAAAATTTGCAAGAATGGATTTCTAAATTTCTGAAAATCTCAACGGATTTACTTTTTTATGAGGAATATCAGCAAGCAATTCGTTTAGGTTTGAGTAGGTATTTGTTACCGTCAATTGAAAGGGAAATACGAAATCAATTAACAGAAATAGCTGATTTACATGCTTCTAAGGTATTTGCAGAAAATCTTAAAAACTTATTGATGCAACCGCCGATGGTTAATAAAATCATCATGGGAATAGACCCCGGGTTTTCTTCTGGTTGTAAGGTGTGTGTGATTGATGAAAATGGTAATTATTTAGAAGGAGATACTATTTACCCTGTTCCGCCTCGCAATATGATGCTAGAAGCGGAGTACATCTTCAAAAAATTAGTGGAAAAATATAAAGTAGATGTGGTTGCCATCGGAAACGGTACTGCTAGCAGAGAAACAGAACAATTTGTTGCGAATACAATCAAAAAATATCAATTGAAATGTAAATATTTGATTGTCAACGAGGCAGGAGCATCTGTTTATTCAGTATCCTCACTAGCTCAGAAAGAATTCCCGCATCTTGACGCTTCCCAACGTGGTAACATTAGCATCGCTCGCAGAGTACAAGATCCCCTCGCTGAACTTATCAAAATTGACCCGAAGTCTATCGGTGTAGGTTTATATCAACATGATATTGACCAAAATTTGTTAGAAACAGAACTTGCAGCTGTCGTTGAATCAACTGTTAATGAAGTAGGAGTAGACCTCAATACAGCTTCCAGTACGCTTCTTTCTTATGTTTCTGGTTTAACTCCTAAATTAGCTGAAAATATCGTTGAACATAGAACTAAGCACGGACCCTTTTTGAATAGAAAAAGTTTGTTGCAAGTAAAAGGTATCGGCGAAAAAGTATTTGAACAAGCATCAGGCTTTTTACGTATTCGCAATGGCAATGAATTTCTGGATAATACTGCTATTCATCCCGAAAGCTATGAAAAAGTTTATCAAATAGCTGAATGGATGAAAATTCCCTTAGAAAGATGTTCTGAATTAGCTCTCGCTTTAAAACACCTTAAACCTGATAAAAAGAAAACCTTACTCCAAAATCTGAATTTGGATGTACATACTTTTGATTTAATCGTGGATAACTTGTCTAAACCTGGTCGTGACCCACGAGAAGATGTTCCTGCCCCCATTTTACGTTCTGACGTCCTTTCCATAGATGACCTTCAAATCGGTATGATTTTAAACGGTACCGTTAGAAATGTTGTGGACTTCGGCGCTTTTGTAGATATCGGTTTAAAAAATGATGCCCTTTTGCATATTTCAAAAATGAATGTCAAACGAGGTACTTTGCCTAAAGAGGTTCTTTCAGTAGGCGATGTTATTCAAGTCAGTGTAGAAGAAATTGATTTAGAAAAGAAACGTGTCAGCCTCGCACTTGTACAACAATAAAGTTTATGAGTCTGCATTTAATGGCACATTGCACGAAAGTAGCTTTTTTCTACTTATGGTTTATGCACTTATTTACATATAAAGATTTTGTTTATCTTTGTACAAAAATGTTCAATTCATGAATAAAACTGTCAGACTTTTTCAATTTTTTTTAATATGGTTTTACGTTCATTCGCAAAATATAAATCCCGAGAATATCCAAATTGTACGAGACACGTGGGGAGTTCCTCATATTTATGCAAAAACGGATGCAGAGGCGGCATACGGCTTAGCTTGGGCTCATTGTGAAGATGATTTCCGTACTATTCAATACCAACTTATACGTTATAAAGGAAGAATGGCTGAATATGAAGGAATTAACGGGGCTCTGTCTGACTTTTTTTTTCATTACATCAAAACAACTGAAACCGTAGATAAAGAATATGCTTTGCTTTCGCCTGATTACTTAGCTTTTTTAAATGGCTACGTTCAAGGTGTCAATGACTATGCGCGTGCTCATCCTAAGGAAATTTTAATGAAGGGTTTATTTCCGATTACGGATAAGGATATTTTAAAAGGTTACGTCATGACTACAGCTGTGATGGTCGGGTTACCTTATGCTTTGGATTACGTTCTCAAAGGGCGTGCAGATGATTATATGTTTAGACCGGGCTCACGTGCTGAAAATATTTTTAAACAACAACCTTTCAAAGGCTTTGAGAGCCCATTAGATGCTCAAAACATGGGCTCTAATGCGATTGCTGTTCATAAATCTGTTTCCAAAGACCATAAAACCCATATTGTGATTAACCCTCATATCGGCTTAGACGACTTTATTTATTGGTATGAAGTACATATGGTCAGTGAAGAAGGTTTAAATATTTTAGGCGCTTTATTTCCAGGTGCAACAAGCCCCGGTTTAGGAAGTACTCCGCACCACGCTTGGGCTATGACCTTCAACTGGCCTGATTATGTAGATATCTACAGAATGGAACTTAATCCCCAAAACAAAAATCAGTATCTTTTTGATGGTCAATATTATGATTTTGAAAAACGTAAAATCAAATTGAAAATTAAACTAGCGGGAATACCGATTACCATAAAAAAAACAGCTTACTGGTGCCATTATGGACCCGCCTATAAAACTAGGGACGGCAAAATTTTTGCAACTCGTTTCGCTGCTAATGTTACGACAAAGTCCGGTGAACAATGGTACAGAATGGCTAAAGCTCATTCTTTTGAAGAGTTTAAGAATGCCTTGAAAATGAGAAACATTCCTCTTTTTAACGTCATTTATTGTGATAAAGACAATATCATGTATTTTTTTAATGCCGCTTTACCGCGTCGTAATCCTAATTATAACTGGCAAAAAACTTTACCCGGTAATACTTCTGAAACCCTTTGGAAAGATTATTTGACTTATGAAGAACTTCCTAAGGTTATTAACCCGGAATGTGGTTTTGTTTACAATACTAACAATTCACCTTTTTATGCCACTTGCCCTCCCGAAAATTGTGATATTCAACAATTTGAAAAAGTTCACGCCTGGGACTGGAACCGCCAAAATAACCGTGCTTTGAGACTTGAAGAGTTACTTCGTCTACATTCTATTATGGATAGGGATACATTAAAACTCATCAAATACGATGACCAATATCCTTTGAATGGGGGAATTGCCAAAACTTTCCAACATATTTTCCAAATTGACCCTCAAAAATATCCCGACATACAAGATGCCTTAGAATTACTTAAAACTTGGAATTATAGAGCGGATACAAACAATAAAGTTTGCGCCATGCTGGTCGTTGCTTTTGATTACATTTTTCAAAATACTAACTCCGGTTACGTTGAATTAGAAACAGGTATTTCTATCTCTGAAAAATTGTTAGTTGAAGCTATTCGTTATGCTAAAAAATGGTTACTCAAACATTATCAATGTATTGACCCGGAATTCGGAAAAGTACAAAGATTACGTAGAAAGCATGCTAATGTAAGTTATGCCATTAGTGGAATGCCTGAAATGCTTTCGCCGATTACTTCAAAAGTCATGAAAGAAGGGTATTTGTTGCCCATCAATGGAGATACTTACATTCAATTTACTACCTACGGTGAAAATGGCTTAGAAAAAATTGAAACTATTGTTCCTTTTGGGGCTTCTCGTAATCCTAAATCCCCCCATTATACTGACCAAATGCATCTTTTTGTTCAAAGAAAATTGAAAGTTATGACCTTGAACAAAGAAGAAATTTTAAAAAATGCTACGAAAATTTATTTACCCAAATAGTTAAATCAAATGGATAAATAAAATTTCATAAGATAGCCCGCAATTGAACTCTTCCTGAATGTATCGGAGATGTAAATTTATTCCATCTACCGTCGTAAACAACGTTTAACTCTAAAGTTTTGCTTAAAAACCATGACAGAAAAATGTTCATTGTCAAGTTATTACCTGGTTGTAGGCTTTCAAGTAATTCAAAACGTGCTGAAGGGGTAGGGGAGCCTACTAGTGAAATGTTCCAAAATTCTATTTTGCCGTTAAGCGTATTTTTGCCGTAGATGTTTATTTTATGGTCCGTGATGAGTTTTATAATTTTAGTTTGAGCGTTGTATTGCGAATTTAATAGATGCTCTTGATTTTTAAATTTATAATCAAATCCGAAAGATGAACGAAATGAAGCTTTAAAAGGAATTACAAGCATAGGTTGAACATTCCATGAAGTAATTTCAAAGTTTCTATCTTCAAAAAATTGACTTTTAAGAATTTTTGTGCTTGTTTGTAAAGTATTTTCTAAGCTTAATTTTTTATAGAAATTCCATCTTTGCTTGCTAATCCATTGTTCGTTTTTAGAATAATCAGAACCTGAATTTAAAAATTGTCTATTGTTATTAGTTTGGTAAGAGAACAATAAGTCACCTTTTTTGTTATTACGCCAAAAAACTAAATCTTGTTTGAACAAGTACAAAGAAGAAACCAAATTGGTATCGGTGGAACTATAATTTTTAAAAAAATATTCTCTGATATTATCAATCTCAGGGGCATGTTTTTGTTCTTTTTTTAAGTTCGTAAATAAATTGATTTGTCTTAAAAAACTTTTAAAGCCTGTGGCTTTTTTATCAAAAAATTGGTTAAAATCTACACGAAATTGAAATTGTAAATGTTTGGAAATCACGGGATACAGATTTAATGTCGGGACAAAATAACGCATAAAGTTTGCGGTTATGGGGTTCGTAGAAACTTGAAATTCATTTAATTCCTGCACGCCATTTTGATTGGCATCTATCCACTCGTATTCGCCTAGGCCGGGATTAACTTCTACGAATATCATTTGCTTACGTGCTATTTTTTCTGTTAAAATTTCATAAAAAAGTTGAGTTTGTACATAGCGTTTGGAAGTGTTGAAAGAAGTCTGAAAATTATTGGTGATTGTAACTTGATTTTGAAGATTTTGTTCATAAAATAAACTGTCTAAAACCTTAAAATTTCTGTACTGAAAAGAATTATTCAATGACCAAAGAGGACTTGGATTCCACTGAAATTTTGCTCCATAGGTATTTGAAAGGTTTTTATTAAGAAGGCTTGTATTGGCGTATTCTTTTTCTTTTCTATAATTGAAGTAAACTTCTGATTGAAATTTTTCTAAATTGATACTAAAATAAGGTTTGAAATCATCAAAAGCAAAGCTACCTTTTGAAATTTTTGTTTGAGAGGTATCACGAACAATTTTTTTATTTTCAAGCCATATTTCAGTTCCTAAACGAAATTGGTTCATTTTTTTGTAGATGTTTCCATTATGACGAATCCAAGAAGAAAAACCATTCGGTTCTTTTGAATAGGCATGATAAAATAAATAATTCCCTGATAACCAAAGACTATCGCTTTGTATGTTTAACTGATTCTTAATTCCAAAGTATTGATTTACAAACCTACTTCCTGCATTGTATTTTACCGAAAATTTTTGATGAGTTAAAGAGAGAATATTTTCTACTACTTTTTCTACTTGTGGTTTTTCATTTTCATTAAAATTCCATTCTCTTCCATATTCTATTGGATTGATTCGGTCAATATTTTGAAAACGGTTACCGGTGTAACGTGTAATCAGTTGATTTTGAAGAATATAACTACCTATGCGGATGTCTTTCAACAAAAATGTTAGATGGGCGGCAATATCACGATTGTCATTGTCATTTTTGTTAGACAGTCTATTTTTATCAAAATTTGAGATAGCGGTTTCTGAAATAATTTTTAACTTAGAATTTACTTCATATTCAGCGATTAAATCACTGACAGTTAAAGATTTAGGTATAGGAATTACTTTGATGGGCATATAACTTCCTAATGGAGTTTGATTTTCATTGATACCTACAAAACTGTAAATATTGCCGTTGATTAAAGATTTTTCTTGCTGATAAAGCCCCTTATTTTCGCCGACATAAGCAAAAACTACTTGGTAATGGGCAGAGTTGGAATCTGTTGAATAATAATAGACTTCGGGGAAAAAAATTCCGAAAATAGAGGTGTCATGCTTAGCATAAAGAATTTTACCAGGAATCCAACCAACTGAATCACCACCTAAAACAAAAGCAGAATCAGGGTTATCTCCTGCATTTTGCAAAGCTTTTCGTTCTTTATCTGTCAAAATAAAATCAGTGGTTACATTAGGATTGTCTGCTTCACGAACTTGGGAAAGCTTTAACTTCCATTTGTTATTCAACTGATAATCCATAAAAAAGCCTGTTAAAGAACGCCCGTAGTTTCTATCTGCATATTCATAATCAACCACAATTCTATGGGATGAATTAATAGGAAATTGAGAAGTAAAAGTTAGCTCGCCTGTGTTATATTCTATGACGTATTCTTTTCCACGGTTAAGCCGCTTACCATTCACATAAACTTTCTCAGAACCTGCCAGTACTATCACAAATCTTTCATTATTTTTACCGGTAAGTCGGTAAGGACCTTGTTTAGCTTCTTCGCCTTGAAAACTCATGGAATGGAATTTTCCTTTTGCAGCTGAAAAAAAAACAGTACTTTTTAATTTATTTCCTTGTAAATCACCTTGTAAACCAAGAGTATTACGATAAAAATTAGCAAATCTTGAATCCTTTTTTTGAATTTCTATGTCACCGAGAGTTAAGTACTTATTTTTGTGTTTTAATTGAATAAAAACTTTATCAAAATCAGAAAGTTGTTCTGTAGAACCAGAGGGTTGAATCGGAATATTTTCGTCTGTTATCCCGGCTACAATAGAAATATCGTCGCCTAAATCTCCTTTTAATTGTAAGCGAAAGGTAGAATTTACAGAAAGGTCTCTATTAGTGCCCACCGTAATACCACGAGCTAAAACACCTGATTTTTCTAATCTACTTTGAGCAAATGGGTCATAAGGTAATTTTTCAACCAAAAAAGTATCTTGGTAATACCAATTCTGTAAGTAAGGGTTGTTTTTTAAAGATGTATCAGATGAAATTTTATTTTGTGGGATGTAACCTAAATTATTTTGAATTAAATTAGGGAAATATTGGTACTTCACAAAAATGGTATCTGTGGGCTTACTAAAATAAAGTATACCTTTGAAATAGTCAATACTGTCAGGAGTTGGAACAGAGAAAACAGTGCCAGGAACTAAATTATTTTTTAAAAAGATTACGTTGGAAGGGGATACAATGGTATCATTTTTAGTAATGATTTGAGAATAAGCATATGGATAATTAATAAAGATTAAAACAAAAATCAAAACCCAATGAAGGCACATTCACAATTTTTAAGTAAGTGTATTGAGCATCCATTGAAAATACTTCTCGTTAACAGTTCCTTGTGAAAGGTTAATGATACAAGGGATTTCATAAGGATGATTTTCAGAAATATAGTTTTCAATTTTTTTGAAATGAATATCAGTTGTTTTGATAATCATTACAAATTCTTCGGAAAGTTCTATTTGTGAATTCCATTCATAAATGGAAGTCATAGATGGAAAAATATTACAACATGCGGCTAACTTGTTACTAATTAAATACTTAGCAATATTCATTGCGCTTTCTTTATTTGGGAAGGTAACGTATATCATACAAATTTTATTTTCCATATGACTATTTAAAGCAAAGTTAATTAATTTCGCTAAATACACGTTCATAAAATAGAATAATTCCGTTTTCCACAGCAAAAAATTGATATAATTAAATTGTGTAAAAAATATATTGGTTATAAATTACTTAAATCAGGGATACCTAAAATTATAATTTATAAATAGTTAGTAAAGAATTCACCTTATCAAATGATATCAAAGGACAAATGTTTAAAATTACGTTTAAAATTTAGAGTAAGTACCTATATTTTTGTAAAAAATTTGGGTAGAATGAAAAAATATGCATTAGGGTTAATGATATTAGCGGGAAGCTTAATCACTTATTTATCGTATCAATATTCTCAAACGGAAAATTCCAAAAGAAAAAATTTCTTTAATAAGGGAAAAATAGAAAAGGCAACTCCATACAATTTGACAAGTTTAGAGGGAAATAATAATGATGATAATTATTTTGAAGAAAAAAAGGTAATTCAAGCAGAAAAAAGAATAAAAGAAAAATACAATCAATTGATTGTTAATAAAGGGAATGACAAACAAAAGTTAGAAAGATCTACGCATCAAAACCTTCAAAATGACGTTGTAAAAAATACTTCTACAAATGAAAAGGTACATAATAATTTGAATATCAATAAATTAAAATACGATTCTTTTGATAAACTTAAAGATGCCATGAAATTAAGTGTTTTAATGTATTGCAAAATCTATGGAATTTCTCGAAATGCGTTATCAAATTCTATTGTTAAAAATATTTCAGAACTTAAAATAATTGAAAATCAATTAGTTCCTAATCTTTCAGCTGATAACTTGATGGAAAAACAAAAGTTTATTTTAAATAATTTGAGTGAAAACTATATTATAGGTAAAAAGGGAACATTGATAATTTTTCCGCCCAATGCATTTATAAATTCAAAAGGAATGATTGAGAACGAAAATATTGAAATTGATTTGCAAGAATATTATGCTCCGACAGAGATGTTATTATCAGGATTTTATACTCAAAATAAAACAGAAATATTTGAAACAGAAGGAATTATTAACATTAAAGCTTATAAAAACGGAGAGGAAATTCAAATCAATCCGACAAAAAAAATATTTATTTGCTTTAGAACTGAAAATGAAGATGTTAATTATTATTTGTTTAACCAAAACTTAAATTATGAATGGCAACAAGTTGCAGAACAAGATAAAAATTTAATACCACTACCACTAAATTATTTAAACTTACATAATTCTTTTGGAAATACTTATGATAAATCTGTTATTGCATCCCGAGCATTTGCAAAACGTTTTGAGTACTATTCTACTCATGTTCCTTCTCTTAAGAAAGCTATTACAGGAATATATTTAGGTATGATAAATGAACCGTTGTACAAATCAGACGAAGCGGTTCTTCAATACTTAAAAGATATCAAAGCGGATAAAAAAGTTATTGAACAATTTGAAAAATTTGCTAATGAAAAGCAAGGTCAGATAGTAAATTTTTACAATGTACATTATTCTCCTGAAATTTCATTAACAGAACAATTTGAGCAATTAGAAATTCCAAAATCAGAAGCAGAAAGATTAGCTCAATATTACTTAGTTCGTAAAGCCGTACAAGAATGGAATAGAAATCATCCTAATGATTATGCTTTTGCTAATAAAATTTATAAGGTTTCAAAATTAGGTACTTTTGCAAGCATGAAATTCAAACATTCAACTAATCAATATATTTTAGTTAACTGGAATAATATCAATGGGGTAGATTTAAGCAAGAGCGCTGTCTTTTATATCTCTAATCAATCAATAACAAAAGTAGCAACGGACAATGAAAATAATTTGTACGTTCCTTCTTTTACTTTAAACCATGGAAATATTGTAATATTGAACAATGTAAATGATGATAACTATTTGGCTATCTATGAAGTTTGTAATAAAAACAATATAATTAAACTTAATCAAAATGTTGAATATCAAAAAGTTAATTCCGAAGAATTAGAAAATAGGTTAAGTTATTTATTTCATTGAGAATGAATAGGAGAAATTTTTTATTTTTAGTTTTTTCTTTAGCATTGATAAAAAAAGGGTGTACACAGCCCAAAAAATATTTAGGTAAAATTGATGAACTAAAAAATAAAGAAACTTACCATGAATTTAATGGGAATAAGGTCTATTTGAATTTTGAACAAAACGAACCATTACTTTTAAACTTAACTTGTACACATAAAAAATGTACAGTAGAAAGAAAAAACGAATACTGGATTTGCCCTTGTCATAAAGGTAAATTTGATAAATTTGGTAAAAGAATCTCTGGGAAGCCACCACGAGATTTATACCTTTATCAATATGAAATATTAGATAGAGATTTCTGGATAATCAATCGTTATCTTAATGAAGATATTTAAGTATTATCAGTCATTGCTTTATGTTCAAATTTTCCCTTATGAGCTCCATCGCAAAACGGTTTTTTGTTAGATAAACCACATCTACATAATGAAATAACGGTTTTTCCTTCTAAATTAAAAGGTTTGCCTTCGCTATCTAACAACTCTATTTGCTCGCCCTCTATTCTTAGAGGACCATTTTCTTTGACTGTAATTTTAACTTTTGACATGCCTATCTTCTTCTAAAAAGACTCCTAACAATAGAACTTATTAAGTTAAATATTAAATTAACAACAATCATTTTTACAACACTACCAATAATTCCACTCATGAAATTGCTATTTCTTGAATTATAACTATTATTGTAGTTATAATTATAATTATAATTATAATTTGAGTTGTTGTCAAAATTTAAATTGTTATAGAAGTTGAAGGTGTTATTGTCATCAAATTTTTGATTGTTGTTATCAAAATTGTTGTTATCATCATCTTTTACAATACGTATGGGCATAACTTCTTAATTTTTTGGCAATATACTATGATTTTGTTTATAAACAAATTTTTTTTTTAAAAAAAATTTTCATTATAAAGAGAAATAGATGAATTGGATAAATCAGAAAGTGTAGGATATTTGTTTAAATTTACTAAGTTAACTTTAATAACACTTCCATTTTTATCAATTTGGTAACTTACCAAAGGTATATGAATGGAATTCCACAAGGAAAATTCATGATATGAAGTTTCGTTTTCTAAGATATGAATATTTTCAAGCTTTCCCCAATACATTTTTAAGATTTTTCTTAGAAAAGATGTAATCATTAACTTAATTTTTAAACCAAATGGTAAATTTTGTTTTTGAATACTAAGTTGAAATTTTAATTGATTGGATTGAATAGCTAGCTTAAACCACCATTTTTTTAATTTTTCTTGAAACCAAATTTCTGTAAAATCACTAAACTTTTTCCCTGAGCAAATCCAAAACTGTATCCGGTTCTTTCTGATATACTTTGTGTTTACTTTTTCTATTGGATTTAAAAAAATGCGGAAATGGGTATATAAACCTAAATAAACAAAATACCTATAAAGTAAATGACTCGGTAATAGACTAATCAATATTTTACTTGAATCAGCTTTTTTTAATTTAAAAGAATTTAACTTAAAAATTTTAATCATATTTGCAATAAATTCTTTATGAGAAATTTTTCTCGAAGGGTCAATAAAAAATAAATCACTTTTTTCCTCCACTTTGAGTTTCAGGTTATAGATATATTCTTGATTTTCACGCCAATAAACTTTTCCTAGTTCAATTGCAGTTTCATATAAGATAACGTTCTCGCTTCCCGAAATTTTAATTTTATCTAATTGGTTTTCTAACAAAATTTTTAACACTTGATTATTTCCAAAATAAGGAGAAAAGGATAAAAATAGGTCGTAGCCTTCAATAATTATAATTTGCGGATTTAATTTTAGAGTGCATTCTTGAATTTGTTCATTGGAAACAGTAGGTGAGATAGTTAAACTAGAAATTCCGATGAATTGGCATGCTAAATCTATTACAATAAAGTTGGGATTATATTTAGAAAAAATTAGAGCATTTACTCCTTTTTTTAAACCATTTGCTAACATGAATGCAGAAAAGCAGTGAGCTTTTGCATGTAATTCTTTGAAGGTAAATGATTTACGTTGATGGTCTTCATAATAAAATAAAAATTCTTGTTCATGATTTACATTTTTATAAAACTCATCCCATAAACTAGGAATGGTTTTATGCCCATTATAAACAGTTAAATCAAACATTTTTATTTGCAGTAATCGCCAGGTTGAGGGGTATTATTTAATTTACATATGTGTTTAGTGCAAGCTCCTAAGGTGACATACCGAGAAAAAGTATTGATAGAACCAAAAATTCCGAGTGCACCATTACTTAAATTGGTATACTCAGGTTTCACTGCATTAAAATCTGAATATATGGGGCTATTTACTTGCATGTAATTAAATAAAAAAGTGTCTATTGCTGTAATTTCTAAACGAGTAGATTCATTTAAAGGGGTATCGTTAAAAACATATTTTACAGAGTTATCCGTTAATCTACTTCGTAGAAAATCCGTAAAACTTTGAGAACCAATTCTATAGCACATTAAACTTGAAGAAACACTACAAGAAGATTTATCAAAGGGTAGGGTAGGACCAAACCTCAAAATAGGCTGCCAAGCAGTGTCACCAGGGGCTTTTTCTATTCCGTACTTAAAGTAAATTCTAAGCTCATAACCTCGCCCATTAACCAAAAATTCATCAGGTGTACTTTTTCTTGTATAAAATTTCGTATCATAACTATTATAAAACTCAATTTCGGGGTAATTCCATAAAACATTTCCTGAGCCCACTTGAATTTTATCTGTTGGTTGGGTGATAAAAGGTTCAGAAGGCACGATGGTATAAGCTTTGGTAGACAAAGTTTCATTGCCTTGAACGGTAATTTCTAATTCATAATAACGCCCAGGGCGCACCGTGTCCGTTGAAAGTGTTTTGTAAATGATTTGATTTTTATTAAAAATACCATCTTCTTTCACTATACTATTGTCAGCTACTAAATTAAATTTTGCAGTTTGAGTTAAAATTTTTTTTCCATTGACTTCTTGAATTTTATATTCTGTTAGTGTCACAATAGCATTTTGAACGCTCAAATCATTTTCAGAAGCATATTGAATGGCATCGCCATTAGTTAAAAATCCCTTGGATATCCGAATATATTGAACAGTATCCTTGGGATTAAGCACACCATAAACTATTAAAATGGGCTTTCCGTTGGGTGCATTGATATCCAATGATGTGGAACAAGCAGATAATAAGACCACTGCGAAACCTATCAAAAAATTTCTTTTCATATAACTTTCTGCAAAAGTAATAACAAATTTTACCATTTCAAAATTAACCATTTAGATAAATATAATAGTTAAATCTTACTTGATATTAACCGATTGATTAAATTTTGCTATAAGCTAAGGTTAATGGTTAATCATATGGTTAAATTTAATATGTTTTTAATTCTGTGGTTAATCTATTTGGTTAACAATGCTTATTGCCTCTTATCTCTATTTTTTACCTTTTGAACTGTTATCAACATACACAATCGTTCTTGTATTATTTTTGTAATAATTTTTACAACAATGAAAAAAAATCATCGTATAGCAACTTATTTGTGTTTATTCATGATTTCAATGAACTTGATAGGTCAAGAAGTACCTTTAATTGATCGCAGTGTATTTTTTGGAAATCCGCAAATAGCAGGCGGGCAAATCAGCCCAGATGGCAAATGGATATCTTTTCTTAAAGAGTACAACGGAATAATGAATATTTGGGTCAAAAAATTTGATGAACCCTTTGAAAATGCAAAGCCTCTAACCGATAGTAAAAGACCTCTTTATGGTTATTTTTGGACTTTTGACAGTAAATTTATTTTATATGTCAAAGACAAAGATGGCGATGAAAATATGAATGTCTTTGCAGTAAATCCTGCAGAAGCAAACGGAAAAACAATTCCTAATTCTCGTAATTTAACCCCTAAAAAAGATGTAACCGCTCAGATTTATCATGTCAGCAGAAATAATCCTGATTTGATGTTTATAGGATTGAATGACCGAGACAAAGCTTGGCATGACCTTTATTCCCTTAAAATTTCAACGGGAGAACTCAAACTTATCTACGAAAATAAAGAACGTATCACCTCTTATAATTTTGATTGGGATGATAACCTACGAATTCTCTCCAAAACTGATGAAAAAGGTACCACTGTCTTTTATAAAATCAACAAAGATAAATCACTTCAAGAAATTTATTCTGTAAATGTATCTGAGAGTGCAAGTTTTCTTGCCTTTAATGAGGACAATACCAAAGCTTACTTAGAAACCAATAAAGGTGATTTAGATAAATCTGCTTTGTTTTTAATGGATTTGAATACCCTCAAATTAGAAAAAATTCATTCTGACCCAAAAGACCGTGTGGACTTTGGAAGTTTGATTTTAGATTACAATACACGGAAAATTATTGCCTTCACTTACATAGATGACAAAGTTCAGTACTACTGGAAAGATGAAAAACGCAAAGCTCAATTTGAGTTTGTACAAAATAAATTTCCAGGAAAAGAAATTTCTTTTATAAATTCTACCAAAAATTACGATAAGTTTTTAATTAGCGTTACAGGAGATGTTATTGCTACCGAAGTGTACTACTATGAACCCGCTACAAATAAGTTGATTTTGCAGTATGTACCTCGCCCAGAACTCAAAAAGTACGAGGAATATCTCTCCCCAATGGTACCTATTCGCTATAAAAGTTCAGATGAATTAGAAATCCCTGCATATCTTACTTTGCCCAAAAATTCTAACGGAAAAAATTTACCTTTAGTAGTTTTAGTACATGGGGGACCCAAAGGACCACGCGATGTTTGGGGATACAATCCAACCGTGCAGTTTTTAGCGAATCGTGGTTATGCAGTTTTACAGCCTAATTTTAGGGCTAGTGGCGGCTACGGAAAAAAATTTATGAATGCAGGCGATAAACAATGGGGCAAGCTTATGCAGGATGATATTACTTGGGGCGTAAAACACTTGATAGAAAAAGGTTTTGTTGACCCTAAACGTGTGGCAATCATGGGAGGAAGTTACGGAGGTTATGCTACACTTGCTGGTTTAGCTTTTACTCCAGAGCTTTACGCTTGCGGTGTGGATATCGTTGGACCCAGCAATTTGTTTACTCTTTTAGAATCTATACCTGCATACTGGGAAGCAGGGCGTGCTTTCTTGTATGAAATGGTTGGTGACCCGAATACAGAAGAAGGGAAAAAACTACTTAAAGAAGCCTCACCTTTGTTTCATGCGGATAAAATCAATAAACCCCTCTTGATTGTTCAAGGTGCTAATGACCCTCGTGTCAAAAAATCTGAATCTGACCAAATTGCAATTGCACTCCGTGATAAAGGAAAACGTGTTACTTATCTGTTAGCAGATGATGAAGGTCATGGTTTTTATAAGCCTGTAAATCAAATGGCTATGTATGCAGAAATAGAAAAATTTTTAGCAGAAAACTTAGGCGGTCGTTACCAAAAAGATATGCCTGAGGATGTGGCTAAACGCCTTAATGAACTTCGTGTGGATGTCTCCAAATTAACCCTCAAAAAAGTTGAAAATCTAAAACCTTCTGCTACTTTGCCGCCAATAAAATTAAATCTAAAGCCTGAAAAACAACAATTTGAGTCCACAATCAATATTCAAGGGCAAACAATAAAAATTAACATGCAAAGAGAAATCGTGGCAGGTAAAACCTGGCAAATCAATACTACTGCCTCTGTAATGGGACAAGAATCCAAAGATAATATTGTCCTAAATGCTCAAAATCAACCTTTTCAAAGAATCATCCAGCAAGGACCTATGAATATCACTCTTGAATACCAAAAAAATAAATTAGTAGTGCTTTCTAATAACCAAAAAAATGAATTAACCTACGAAGGTGCCTTTTTAGATTTACACAGTTCTGCAGATATGATGATTGCAGGTCTTCCTTTACAAGAAAATTATGAATTGATTTTCAATACGTTTTCAGAAGAAAATCAAAAAATTGAATTAGCCAAGCTAAAAGTAATAGGTTCAGAAAAAATTGATGGTAAAGATTGTTGGAAAGTAGAATTATCAAGCTTAGAAAATGAAAACAAGAAAACTTTATTCTGGATTGAAAAAAATGGAAACTCTATGTTAAAATCTTCAAGGAAAGTAGCTGAACTTGGCGGTGCAGAAATGATTACGGTTAGAAAGTAATTGAAGAAAAATATCTTAATGTTTTGATAAATAGCCTATTAAGTATTCTTATTTTAAGCACTTAGTAGGCTTTTTTTGCTTCTACTCAAAAAATAAAATTTTGAAATATCTTAATGTAATTATTTTTGTGTCTTAAAAATAAATAAAAGAAAAATTTTTTTAGCAATAAACTAAAATGAATACATCAAAATTTCGGATTCCGAGAGTAATATTGTCGTGGCTTTTAATGTCTTTAAGTTTAATTTCACTTTTTTTACAGTGGCATTGGGCTTATACTTGGGCTTTTGTCGCCTTAGCATGGTTATTAAACTTTAGTAACTTTCTTACATATTCTTTTGAAATAGAAAATTACAATCATATCATTGGAAACCTTATTTACGGTTTCATTATGGATTATCATGCTGATTATCCGCTATTTTCAATAGCAGTGATTTTAGGTTTTGTATCTGCTGCCGGACGAAATCATTTTCCATTTTGGATTAATTCAAATAATTATCTCCATCTTGAAATTTATTTTTGGTTTGCTTCATTATTAGTATACATCTTATCAATTTACTTGAACAGCTGGCAATGGATATATTGCATTTATATTTTTCCTTTATTCATTAGTTCAACAGTTTATACTTGGCTAGTTAGGGTTTTTAACGAAGCCAAAGGATATAAAAATATCACGAAATACGGTGTAGAACCTGGCGATAAAGCCATAGATTTTGAACTTCCTGACCAAAATGGTAACATGGTTAGGTTAAAAGATTTTGAAGGTAAAACAGATGTTCTTTTACTTTTTGTAAGAGGGGATTGGTGCCCTGCTTGCCATATCATGTTAAGAACCTACTACAAATATCGTGATAAGTTTAAAGAGAAGGGAATATTTTTTATCGCCATAGGACCCGACCCGATGGGGGTAAACAAAGAAATGTTAGAACGTCTTCAAGTGGATTTTACTATTCTTTCTGATGAAAATCTTCAAGTTACAAGAAAATATGGTGTTCGTGCGGAAGGGCATGTGGGAATGTCTAATAGTGATGGTATCCCTTTGCCTGCTGCTTTTATTGTAGATAAAAAAGGAATTATTCGTTATAATACGCGCCCCGAGTCTCCTGGTTCTTTCCTAAGACCTGACTCTATCCTTTCAGTTTTAGATGGGCTAAAATCTCAAATTCAAAATGAAACCTTTGAAGCTACCTATGAGACTATAGTAAGCCAGGCAAACGATGGTATTTTGGTTTTAGATATTGTAGAAGGAAGAATTTTGAATGTTAACCATTTTTTTGCTAACTTATTACAATATTCTATTGAGGAAATCAAGTCAAAAACTATTTTTGATTTATATCCTAACGAATTATTAGAGGAAAGTGCAAGGCTGATTGCGGATGCTTGGGAAAAGAAAGGAGCTATTTATAGGATGCAATTTAAATCAAGAAGTGATGAAATTATTCCTACGGAATGTTCAGCAAAAGTTTTACCTTATGGAAATCACTCATCCTTAGTACTTTACGTTCGTGATATTCGCGAACGTCTTAGAATGGAAAATCAAATTATTGAACAGTCTAAAATTATTGAACAAAAAAATAAGGATATTTTAGCTAGTATAGAATAAGCTAAAAGAATACAAACGGCTACTTTGCCTAATATTCAAGATTGGTACAAATTCACAAAGCAAACATTCATTTACTTTCAGCCAAGGGATATTGTTTCAGGAGATTTTTATTGGTTAAATTTTGATGAGGACGGTAATCGTGTATTTTTTGCGTTAGGGGATTGCACGGGGCATGGAGTACCGGGAGCATTTATGAGTATGTTGGCTATCAATCAGTTAAACCATATTATTGATGACCTTAACTTCAAAGACCCAGTTCATATTATTACTCAATTAGACCAAAATATTCAGAAAGCTTTAAAGCAAGAAGGCGGTGGCAACGATGGTTTAGATTGTGCTTTGTTCTCGTGGGATAAAAAGAACCGTGAACTTAAATTTGTTTTAGCGGGTCGCCCTCTTTACTATTCTTTGAATGATACAGAAGTTGTAGAAGTTAAACCTGATAAATATCCTATCGGCGGTACTCTCCATGCTGCTAAACAATTTACTCCCCATACGAGGAATTTACAACCTTCTGATAGTCTCAAACTAATTTTATATTCCGATGGTATTGTAGACCAAATAGGCGGTGACAAAAAAAGAAAATTTAGTACAAAAAAATTACGTTCTTATTTTGAGGTGGATAAAATCAAGAATTTTGCAGCTTTGTTTAACGAACTAAAAGCTGATATAGAATCATGGAAAAATGGTTATGATCAATTAGATGATATGTCTTTGTTAATGATTGAGTTGTAAATAAACTTCATCCATCCAATTTTTAAAAATTTTTGAATTCATTATAATTTCAGTTTCAGTTAATAGCTTGCGATGCAAATGAAAGTTTCAATAGTTGTTGTTTTTTCACGATAATTTACACTTGATTTTTACAATTCAATAATATTCCTAACTTTGTTTTCGGATTGCACTTATTGAGTGCTCATTTTGTTAAACTTGTTATGAAGATTCTTTTGACTTCACTATATCCATTTTTTAAAAAATACAAATGGTATTTGTTTTGGGGAATTCTATTCATTATTATCACTAACATTTTTTCTATATATCCTGCGCAGCTGGTAAGAAATGGAATGGATGTAATTACTCAAAAATTAAAAATTTATGAAAGTTCTACGTTAGAAAAACAAAAAATATTAAAAAATGAAATAATTTACTCGGTTATCTTTTATGCTTTGGGGATATTGGCATCTGCATTACTCAAAGGGATTTTTCTTTTCGGTGTAAGGCAAGCCATTATCGTGATGTCAAGGCATATAGAGTATGACCAAAAAAATCAATTATTTGAAAAAATTCTACATTTAGACCAAAACCATCTCAAAAAATATCACACGGGTGATTTTATGGCAAGGCTTACAGAAGATGTTAGTAATGTAAGAATGTTTACGGGTCCGGGGATTATGTATTCCTTGAACACTATCACTCTATTCATGATGGTTTTGATTACTATGCTTTACGTAAATTGGCAACTAACGATAGTTGTTTTGTTTCCATTACCATTTTTGGCTTATTCAATTTATTTTGTACATAAAAAAATTATTCAACAAAGCGAAATAGTACAAAAAGAACTTTCATGGATTAGTTCATACACACAGGAAGTATATTCTGGTATACGAACGCTTAGAGCATATCATCGTGAGAATTTATTTTATGAATATTTTACTCATTATACAACCAATTTTAAAAATAAATCCCTAAAACTTGCAAAGGTGGATGCTTTCTTTTTTCCTGTTATACAATTTTTGATTGGTTTGAGTACAATCTTAGCAGTAGGATATGGCGGTATGAAAGTATTTAATAATCAAATAACCATAGGTAATGTGGCAGAATTTATCCTTTATGTATACTTACTGACCTGGCCTATTGCATCATTAGGATGGGTGACAAGTCTTACGCAAAAAGCTGCTGTTTCCCAAGAAAGAATTAACAAAATTTTAATTATTCAGCCTGACATTCAATATCCTACGAATTCCCTTACTATGAAAGACTTATCCATCCAAATACAAAATCTAAGTTTTGTTTATAGAGAATCAGGCATTCAAGCTCTTCATGATATTAACTTAACGATTAACCCCGGGGAATCTGTTGGAATTGTCGGACCTATTGGTTCTGGAAAAAGTACTTTGTTTGCTTTGTTAACTCGCTTATATGACCCGACTCAAGGAAGAATTTTGATAGATGGTCATTCGCTTGCTGAATATTCTAATGCAGAAATCCGTAAAAACATAACGATTGTTCCGCAGGATGTCTTTTTATTTTCGGATACTATTGCAAACAATATCAAATTAGGTTGTCCTGAGGTTAGTTTTGAACAGGTGGTTGAAGCTGCAAAGTTTGCTCATATTTACGAGGATATTATGGCTTTTCCTAATCAATTTGAAACTATGGTGGGAGAACGGGGACTTACGCTTTCGGGAGGGCAAAAACAAAGAATTGCAATTGCACGTGCCTACCTAAAAAAAGCTAAACTCATTTTGTTAGATGATTGTTTATCTGCAGTAGATACGCTCACAGAAGAAAAAATTATCCAAGAATTACAACATATTTCGGAGCAAAAAACTACTTTAATTATCGCTTCCCACAGGCTAAGCATTATGCCCAAAATGGATAAAATAGTGGTCTTAAAAAATGGAAGAATAGTGGAAATAGGTAAGCACCAGGAACTTTTAAAATTGAATGGCATTTATGCCAAATTGTATCGTATGCAATCTTGAAATTACTTAATTATTTATGCTTAACATCTTGATAATCAAATTTTTGAGTACAATTTATTTAAGTAAAAATTAACCTACTATGGCTTTAGAATATGCCAACAATTCTAAAAACATTCCAAACGTTTTTATAAAACGGGAAATACCAATTTTTTTGGGCTTGTTTTTCTTCACGTAACCAAAAATGCAAATTACTAACCGTGTAAAGGTATCCGAAGTGGTAAGCAGTATAATCCCAACGTTTTTGAGCTAATCGCTTATAATCATATCTGTAATTTTTTTCTTGCAATCGTACTAATTCTAATGCTTTATTTCTGATGCTATCGGCTTGCAAAAGATAACGATGGATAGGTTGTTTTTTTTGTTTTAAAATTTTGTTTTTGCGGTAATTAAGAATGTAGTTTAGTACAGCGGCTTTATGCCAAGCGCGATAGGCTGTAATTTGCACGCCCCAATCTATTTCATTTAGAAAGGTACTAAGTTCGTAAAGGCTATCTATTTTTTCTGCATAATCGTTAAGTAAAGGAACTGTATATTGTAAAATACTATCCACCACCCAAAGCCAAGCACGGTTTTGTAAAAACTTATAAGAATAAGGGGGTCTCGGATGAAATTGCTTTCTGAAAAACGCAAACTCATCCGTGAGGGTCATAGCGGTGAGCCATTGAATTAAATTTTTTTCTTTCAAGTAAAAATTTTGTATTTCAAGATAATTTTGAAAAATTTGAGCTTTGGTACTATCATCCACCCATTGTTCATAAAATTGAGTAGGAGTTCTTTTAGGATGTTGGTAATCCCAGCTCCATCTTGCAATAGACCAATCTATTAACCAATAGCCCCATTCCCAACCTGAACTAAAAGTTACATGACCTATAATTTGGTGTTTTATGCAGGTATCTATATCGCTTAAGCGAGCAGAGAGATAAGGCAACAAAAGCATAGGAATAGAATTATCAAAAGTTATCCAGTATGCGGACTCAGGGTAATACCAAACTTCGCGGCGATTTTTTTCTTGAAGTAAAAGTTCATACATATGGCGTTGATTAGGATTTTCGTAGACTGGGGCATAAGGCTCTGTCATAGAATAAAACATAACCGTATGAACTAATAAGCCACGTAAAGAATCTAAAGCACGAGTTGAGTCATTCCAATGAAAAATGTTCTTTCTTTGAAAAGTTTCTTTTTCATCTTTCACCACATGCTGACGACCCGTTAAATAAGTAGTGGGGGCATTTTTTCGTAGCCAGTCTATAATAAACAAACGTAATTCTTCACGTTCTGCTTGATTACTACCTAAAAATTCAGCTGATTCATGTTCTACATTGAGATAATCTAAATTCAGGTCTTTAAGTTGGAGTAATATTTTTTCAATTTCCATTTTTTTGCTTTTCGTACTTTTCCATGAATGCTTATAGAGTTGAAATGATTTTTGTTGAATCATATGTAAGGAGAGGTCTAAGCCCATGAGAATACCGCGTTTATGCCCATATTCAACGATTTTTTGGTAGTAGGGTATCCATTTTTTTAAATGGACTGTTCTTAGTAAACAAAAATCAAAATAATTTTGACCGTTTCTTGCGAGCCAATCTAGGTATTCTTTTACTTCTTGAAAGCCGCTGTAAGCATCGGGGTCATGCAGAGGGTCAGTAAGTTCAATGGGGTGCATGGTATGCAGATGAAAGCCTCTTTTTTCAAAAAAAGGTTTTACTTTCCAAACTCCTTTTAATTCATTGATATTCAATTTTTTAGGAAAATTTGTATGTTTGGGATGATAAAAATAAAAATGTAATTTTTCTTGAAGTAAACCATATAAACCGTAAGAAATTCCTTCGGGCGAATAAGCAGTTAATTTCCATTTTTGAGGTTGAGAAAAATCCCATTCATATTCTTGCACAGGTGTAGGCGTAATAAAAATTTTCCTATCAATTTTCGGTAAAGACTTTTCTTTTTTTTCAATTTCTAAAATAATATCTGCTTGATTTTGGTTTTTAACTATCTGAACATCACGAACTTGGCTAAATAAATCGGTAATATCTTGAAGAGTGAGTTGTATATTCGGATGATTAGAAAGGTTTTCAGAAACGGAAATATAAATTTTTTGACCCCAAACGGTATCGTTCAAAAATAAAAGAAGGGAAAACCATAGAAAAAGAAAATTTTTGTAATTACTGCGGTACACGTTAATAATTTCTTGCAAAAATAAAAAAATGAAAAGAATTTTACATCTTGTAATGACTGAAATAGGTAAATCCATTGACAAGGCGATTGAATATTTGTTAAATGATGAAGTAATCGGAATACCTACTGAAACAGTTTACGGTTTAGCAGGAAATGCATTGAAGCCTGAAGTAGTGGTTAAAATTTTTGAAATTAAAAATAGACCGTATTTCAATCCGTTGATTGTACATACTTATTCTTTTGAAAAATCATGGGATTACGTAGAAACTTGGGATGCAAGGCTCATAAAATTAGCAGAAGCATTTTCACCGGGACCTATCACTTTTTTGCTTCCGAAAAAAAAAATTATTGCGGATTTAGTGACGGCGGGAAGTTCAAAAGTAGCTATAAGAATTCCTAACCAAGCATTGACATTAGAAATTTTGAGGAATTTACCATTTCCTTTGGCTGCACCGAGCGCAAACCCTTTTGGTTACGTTAGTCCTACTACTGCTGAACATGTTTGGAATAATTTAAAAGGAAAAATTCCTTACATATTAGACGGCGGACCCTGTACTATTGGTTTGGAGTCCACTATTGTAGGAGTTGAAAATGAGCTTTTGGTGGTATATCGTTTAGGGGGAATTACACTTGAAGACATGGAAAAAATCGTTGGAAAAATTAACAAAGTTCATTTATCTTCTTCCAAGCCACAAGCTCCGGGGATGTTATTACAACATTATGCACCTCAAAAAAATATTTGGGTTACTAATGATTTAAAAAAATTTTTAACTCTTCACTCGGATGACAATTTAGGAGTAATTTTTTATGGGGAAATTTTGGGTTCATTTAAATATTTTTTAAATTTATCTTACAATCAGAGCTTAACAGAAGCGGCACAAAATTTTTTCGATGCTTTGCGTGCGATTGAAAATTGGAATGTAGATTATGTCGTAATACAATGGTTTGAAGAACGAGGTTTAGGCAGAGCTTTAAATGATAAATTAAAAAGAGCCGCAGTAAAAATCGTAAACTATTGATTGACAAGCCTTTTTAAATATTTTCTTTCGTAAAACCTTTGAGCTAATAAAGACTGGTTTTCTGGTGTCATATCTTCATGCAATAAAGCAATTATCTCTTGGAAATTTTTTTCCAAATGATTAATAGCCTGTTGTTTAGCATTCTGATTTCCTTCCTGAATAGCTTCGTTGATGTCCATCATTTCCATTAAGAAGTTTTGAGAAAGTTTGGGTTGTTGTTTCTCTTCTTCATCAATGATACCTTTAATTTTCAAATAATACTCTAACCTATGTTCATCATCCATTAAAGTTTTATAAGCTTGATGCAGATAAGTAAGTTGTTCTTCATTTTGTTCAGCATGAAAACTTTTCAGTAATTCAAGGTATTTCTTTCTTATAAAAGACTTATCCACAAAAAAATCAACGTCTTGTTGAAAAAAACTAAAATAATTCATAGAAAAAAGCTGGTGGCAAAGATAAAAAAATTAAAAAAAATGTAACCCTTCTACTTAAATTTACGTAACAATCATAACAACTTAACATATGAAAAAGTTTTGCTTTATTACTTGCATGTTTATAGTAATGATAGCTCAAATTCTTAGGAGCCAAACGAACACATGGACCGGGATGACATCCACGGACTGGTTTACAGCTACAAATTGGAGTTTAAATGTGGTACCTACGAATGTAAACGATGTAGTGATACCAACAACTCCTTCTGGTCCGAATTGGCCTGAAATCAATGCAGGTACAGCGTATACCCGAACTCTTACCATTCAATTAGGTGCACAACTTACGATGAATGGTGGCATACTGGAAGTTCACAGAAATTTCAATAGAGTAGGAACTTTCACTGCCAATGCCGGAAAAGTAGTTTTCAAAAGTGCAACTTTCAAACAAACTTTAACTGGTATAACCACTTTTTATGATTTAGAACTTGCTAATACAGCACCATATCCCAACGATACCGTAATTTTTTCGGATAATATTACAGTTTTAAATGACATCATTTTTACAAGTGGTAGAACCAAGCCAGGTACGGCAGGAGAGTCTAATACGATTACAGTCGAAGGAAATTGGGTAAGTAATGGAGGCTTTTATCATCCGAATATAGGCTTAGTAGTTTTTAGTGGTAGTTCAGATAAACAAATTACAGGTACAAGCAACAATGCCACCAATTTTTATAATATAACTGTTCAAAAGACTTCGGGCTACAATGCTTTAAATATCACACGTTTTATAAAAGTTGATAACTCTTTAGAGGTACAAAGTGGAGAGGTAGTTTTCAATAACATAGGAAGTTTACCGACAGCTACAATCGGTGGAGACTTAAGAATTTTTAATGGGGCAGGAGTGATGCTCAATAATACAGCAGAAGCACAAAACGTAGAGGTACAAATCGGCAAAAATCTAATTGACTACAATATTGCTTTGCCAACTCGTAATATGGCAGCCAATACGGCTTACGGGCTAAATTTCACTGACTTGAATGCCCTCATTACCATGAATAGCCCATCTTCTTTACAAAATCAAGCTATTATCGGTTATGGACCTGTTGTGGCGCAAAACAGTGGTAATAATCTTCAAAAGGGATTAAGATTACCTTCTTTAAAAGTAAGTTCTAATGCAACGGTATTTATTGAAAATGAAGGAATTAGAACATTAGGTTTATTGACAGTAAATCTAGGTACCCTTAAAGCTAACGGAAAAAAAATTATTTTAGGGCATTTAACCGGTACCAACCTTGTAACTAATACTGGAGTTTTAGATTTTGATGGGGGGTCATTTTTGATGATGTCCACTAATTCAGTTGCAGGACCCTTATTAAGAGTTGAAAATGGAGGTACCCTTCGCTTAGTAGGAACGGATTTAGCTGATTTAGTAAGAATCAACCGTGATGGACAAGTTGGTCGTTATTATAGGATACATATAGAGAGTGGAGGTATACTTTATGCTAGGTATTATAGCTTCAGTTTGTACAATCAAGAAGGTATAATTATGAGACCGGGTTCAATACTTGCACCTGCTCCTTATAATTTCAGTGATGGGTCTTTTAATTCAACCAATTCAACGGCAAATCCTATTTATTTAGTTTTGGAGCAAGATTTTTCAAGTGATATAACCATTTCAAATGTTATATTTAATCTCACTGAAAATGTAAGAAACTGCCAACGACCTGCTAGTGCAATAGGGAATGTAATTTTCTTAAATTCTTCTGGTGAAAAATCGGGGCCTGCTTTTGAAGATGACCCTTCTGATCCTACTCCTTCCACAACAGAACCTGATAATGATGGTAAAATACGTTGGATTAATACATTTGTTACAAGGCAATGGAGCGGCGCTCAAAATACTCAGTGGTATAACCCTAATAACTGGGTCGGTGGAGTTGTACCTTCCTCAACTGATGATGCTTTAATCCCTTCTGGTTGTCCTAATTATCCCGTCTTAGAAAACCACGTCACTATCAACAACCTTAAAATTACAGCTAATCAAACCGGAGCAATCCTTACTACCAATGGTTTCAATTTTACTGTAAATGGGTTTCTTTTCAAAACACCTGGTTCAAACGGTTTTATATCAGTTAGTACAAATTCTACCTTGTATGTAAAACTCAACTTTACCATTGATGCTAATCATCTGAATTCACAAAATGGTTCTTGGGTAGAATTTACTGGTTCTGCATCTATTGATAAGGTTTATAATTTTGCTAATCTTCGTATAAATGGAAATGTTTTTGTTTCAGTTACTGGAAACAATTCAATTATCAGAGAAAATATAGAACTTAACTCTGGTAACTTAGTTTTCAATAATGCGAGTATTAATTTGTATGTTGAAGGTAATTGGATAAATAATGGGGGTAGATTTACTCACGTTGGCGGAATAATCTATTTCAGAAGCACAAATAATACCCTAAAAACAATCCAATCAGGTTTAGAAACCTTTGGTACCGTTTTAGTAATGCCTCAAACAACAGGTGGTTGTACTTATAAGCTAATAGACGATATGACTTGCGTATCGGATGCAACTGGCATTGGTGCACCAGGTAATTCTTTGTCTATTCGCGGTAATAATAATGGCGGTGCTGTAATCTTTGATATCAACGGAAAAACATTGTCCGTCAATCATATTTTAGTAGATGGAAATACAACTGGTACTGCCGCTGTTTATCATGCTACTTTATTAGCTTCTCCTGGGTCTATTTTAAAAATCAATTCAGGTTACAGCTTAACTACTGCAGGTAGAACCCCACGATTGCAATTTTTAGGCACTGCATCCCAAAGAGTTACCGTAACACGAAGTGGGGTAGGGACTTATACTTTCAATGCAACGACTGCCAACGCAGGCTTTCCTCTTCTTATAGAAGCCCTTTATACCGATTTTGAATATTTTGACGGTAATGGTATTAATTGCGCAGGTGCTAACGTAACCATCTCTCCAACAAATAATTTCAGTTATTGTAGTTTTACCAATTTCACGGGAGTTGCGGGTACTATGTTAAGATTGCCGGATGTACTTTTGAACAATATTGTGGAAGCACGCTTTACCTTCATAGGTACGCCCGTAGCTGGTACTCACTTTAATGTATTTAGAAACGCAGCCGGAACAGGTCCTGCTACATTTGTTAATGCTATCGGTAACCTAAAAGGTGTAACTTATGAAAGTGATAACACGGGTCCAAATACTCCCGGTAACATCATTTGGATTGACAACAACATTTACTGGGGTCCTTTTGCTTCTGGGGATTGGAATGATATCCCTTCTAAATGGCGAGATGCATCCGGTAATATAGTACCTATTCCTACCTCTTCTGATAACGTAATTTTAGACCATACCCACCAAGCAGGACCTTATGTTATTACTAACAATTCAGGTGCAACTTGTAAAGATTTAGTTTTTAGTTCAGGTAATCAAGCGATTACATTAGAAAACAACACCTTATTAACTATCGGAGGAAATTTACAATTTACTTCAAACTATGATATTCTTAAAGCTAATACGGGAGGTAACATTAATATTGCGGGCAACTGGCTCACCACCACAGGAAATTTTATTCCTGCTGTTAATACTACTGTAACCTTTACTGGCAACTCTTCGACCATCAATACCTCTGCAACTAATGCATTTGAGAATATTACGATTAATTGCCCTGGCAACACTATTCGCCTTTCTTCTGATATTATTGTTAAAAGAAATCTTAACTTAACTAATGGAACCTTAGATGTTGGTACTAACAATAACCGCATCAATTTAAAAGGCAATTGGGTAGGCTCAACGAACGGAATTTTTGTTCCTCGTGAAGGTGTTGTCGCAATAAATGGATTAGGTTTACAAACTATCACAAACCCTAACGCACAAAAATTTTATACCCTAGAAATAAACAAACCTACGAGTACTGTGATTTTGTATAACCACATTTATATTATCAGTACGCTTTATTTTAATCCTACTAATAAAGCCCGAATAGCTACTGGAACAACGAATATTGTAAGAATGGGGGAAGCTGCTTCGGTGGTTGGCATTCATCCTTCTGGTATCAATGGTTTTGTGGATAAAAGAATGAGCTTTATTTTTAAGAGCTCAACCTCTAAATGGGAAAGAACTTATACTCTCGGTGTCAATAACTTCATTGATTATTTACCTGTTGACCTAAGTTTACGATTATCAACCTCAACACCAACCGAAATTCTTATTGAACAATTCAATGCTGCTCCGCCTACCAGAACTTTTCCCACAACTCCTGAAAATATTATTATGAAATCCACAGCTCATTACTTCACTGTAACAAATTTAACAGGAACTCCTATTGCTGAATGTGGCATCACCTTACGTTATAATTACAAAGACATGCAATCTTTGTCTACTACCAATCCCTCTCTCTTGAGAATACTCAAAGAAAATTCATCAGACCCAACCATTTGGGATAACTTAACTCCAACACAAGGTGCCTATGGTAATGCCACAAGTGGGTTCCACATTTCAACAGTAAATATTACTGGTTTTAGTGATTTTGTAATAGGTAGAATTGACATACCGTTGCCCGTTGAAATTATAAACTTTGAAGCTTTGTATAATTCAAGCGATAAAAATGTAATATTACAATGGCTAACCGCAAATGAAACCCAAAATGCAGGCTTCATAATTCACAAATCTAATAATTCTCTTGAATGGAACGAAATCGCTCACTATATAAATAATTCTGATTTAATTGGCAAAGGTAATTCTAATACAATTAACCTGTATTCAACCTTTGATAACCACGTTCAACCTGGTACTTACTACTATAAACTTATTCAAGAAGATTTTAATGGCTCACAAAACCAAGTAGGTATCGCTACTGTTACTATTCCAAATGAATTTTCTTCCTTTTCTGCTATTGTAGGTTACCCTAATCCCTTCTCAGACAAAATTAACTTTAAAATTCAATTAAATGAAAATGAAACGGTTACATTTAGAATCTTAGATTTAACAGGAAAAGAAGTCTATCATGAAGAGCATCAAAATTTGAGTAAAGGGGAACACATTTTAGAATGGAGACCTAATCCTGATGTTTCTGGTGGTTTATATTTCTATCAAATTCAAACGTCCAAAGAAAACCATTCAGGTAGAATTATCTATCACAAATAACTGTAACTAAACGAACTTTACAGAGCCAGTGTAAAAACTGGCTTTTTTCTTAAAAAATACTAATTAAATTTTTTTAACAAATACTCAAACTCTTTTGAATTATATTTGAAGTGTCAAAATAAAAAATCGTATGAAAAAACAATTCTCAAAATTAGAAGTTAAATTTGTGTGGATTCTGAGCGTTTTAATGAGTTTAGGTTTAAACCTTAATGCTCAAGATAACAAATTCATAAAGTTCAAAGAAACGGTTCACGATTTTGGAGAGATTAAAGAGGGAGTAGAACAAGCTTCCCATGAATTCAAATTTACCAATGTTGGAAACACTGCCATCAAGTTGGTAGATGTAAAGCCATCTTGCGGCTGTACAACTCCTGATTGGACAAAAGACGAAGTTGCACCTGGTAAAGAAGGTATTGTTAAGGCTACCTACAGTACAACTAACCGCCCAGGTCCCTTTTTAAAAACGATTACTGTTAAAGCACAATCTACAGACGGGCAAGAAGAAGTTCATGTTTTAAAGCTCAAAGGTAATGTAATATTAACACACAAATGTGCACAAAATACAAATGCACTGCTAAACTCAAAAAGTATAAATCTTAAACGAAACACTTCAGTATTACATTACCCTAATCCCTTCTCAGACAAAATTAACTTTAAAATTCAATTAAATGAAAATGAAACGGTTACATTTAGAATCTTAGATTTAACAGGAAAAGAAGTCTATCATGAAGAGCACCAAAATTTGAGTAAAGGGGAACACATTTTTGAATGGAGACCTAATCCTGATGTTTCTGGTGGTTTATATTTCTATCAAATTAAAACTTTAAAAGAGAACTTTTCAGGTAAAATCAACTATCAAAAATAAATATAACTAACTGAATTTTACAGACAGAGTCAGTGTAAAAATTGGCTTTTTTTCTTAAAAAATACTAAATTATGATTTTTTTAGCTTTCTCTTATAAATTTTGCACTATATTTGCAAAGCAAAAGTAAAGCAGTTCTTATGAAGAAATATTTAACCATACAAAGCGTAAACTGGTTTTCAGTTCTAGTTTTATTCATGGGCACAAATTTTAATCTGTTTGCCCAAGAAAACAAAAATGTAAAGTTCATTGAAACCGTTCACGACTTTGGAGACATTAAAGAAGAAGTGGGACAAGCAACTCACGAATTCAAATTCACAAATGCAGGGAACGCTGCCATTAAATTAACAGATGTAAAAGCATCCTGCGGCTGTACAACTCCTGATTGGACAAAAGACGAAGTTGCACCTGGTAAAGAAGGTATTGTTAAGGCTACCTACAGTACAACTAACCGCCCAGGTCCTTTTACAAAAACTATTACGGTAAAAGCACAACCCACTGGCGGGCAAGAAGAAGTTCATATTTTAACAATTAAAGGTAACGTTATCCCAAGACCTAAAGGCATACAAGATTGGTATCCCACAGTCATGGGCTCCATTCGTGCTACTACTAATCATATCGCTTTCGGAAAAATTTATAATGACGAAATGAAAACCCAAAAAATCGTTTTTTATAACGAAAGCGATAAACCTATCCAAATCCAAAACTTTGATACTCCGAGCCATATCTCCGCTACTTCTGACAAAAAAACTATCAACCCAAAAGATTCTATTGCTATCAGTGTAACCTATGATGCTAACAAAATTGATGACTGGGGCTTCTTACATACCCAAATCAAAATCAAAACAAATGATGAGAACACTCCCGAAAAGGTCGTTTATATTTCCGCTGACCGCCAAGAAAACTTTGAAAAACTTACCCAAGAACAAAAAGATAATGGACCACGCATCACTTTTGATAAAATGGTACATGATTTTGGTACAATCCAAGCAGGCAAAAAAGTTGAAACAGAATTCGTTTTTAAAAATACAGGTAAATCTGAGTTAATTATTAGAAAAACAAAAGCTTCCTGTGGCTGTACTGCTACACAACCCGAGAAAACTCGCTTAAAACCCGGTGAATCTTCTAAAATTAAAGCTACTTATGATTCCACCGGAAAAAAAGGTAACGAAAACAAAACTATCACTATCATTTCTAATGACCCCACTAATCCTTCTATCACATTGAGCATCAAAGGTGTTGTGGAAGCTAATGAACCTAATACAAATACATCTGATAACAATTTAAATAAAACTAATCAAGGCTCTAAGTAATAAATCATAATTTTTTAATAACTACTCAAAAAAGCTTTGAGTAGTTATTTTTTTTTAATTTTGTAGGTAACAAAATAAAATACAAATGGAATATAAAAACAAAAATCAAGGAATTGTTAAAAATCTATGTAAACAATGTGGTGGCGAAGCTATCTACAGCGCAAAAAAACAAAAATTAGTTTGCGGTCACTGTGGGCATGAAGAAGATTTAAACCTATCCAATGATAAAATTATTGAAAAATCTTTTCATGAAGATATAACATACGAAGGACACGAAGAGGGGATGGGCAAAGAACACAAAAATTTTCATTGTAAATCCTGTGGTTCTATCACTATGGTAGATGTTACCCAAGTTGTTATCAATTGTCCATTTTGTGGCTCAAGTCATGTGAATGAAGAAGCTTACAGCAAAAGAATTATCAAACCTGAGGGAATCATACCTTTTACCATAGACAAAAGCACAGCTTACCAAACTTTCAAAGAATGGATTGGTTCAGGTTGGTTTCGCCCTAACGACCTCAAAAAAGTCACTACTTTAGAAAAAATTCATGGAGTTTATGTTCCCTTTTGGACATACGACGCTATGACCGAATCCACCTGGTGGGCAGAAGCAGGTTATTATTATTACGAAACCGAATACTACACAGATGAAAACGGAAATACTCAAACCCGTCAGGTTCAAAAAGTTAGATGGATCCCTGTTTCAGGTTATTACGAACAATTTTTTGATGATGTTACTGTTATCGGTTCTAAAGGTATCTCTCAAAGTAGGGTAGAAGATATCTATCCTTTTGATTATAAAAAACTTATCAATTATGACCCTCGGCTTTTAGTAGGTTGGGAATCTGAACTATATGGGATTGATGTCCAAAAAGGTTTTGAAGTTGCTGAAAAAATTATGGATAATTATATTTACAAGGCTTGCGTGCAACAAATCCCCGGTGATACTTATCGCTTCCTTGAAATCAATACTCACAAATATAACATCACTTACAAACATATTTTACTTCCCATTTGGATTGCTGCTTACCGTTATAATGGAAAAGTCTATCAAGTTATTGTAAACGGGCAAACAGGTAAAATATCCGGGGAAAAACCCTTATCTTGGATAAAAATCCTACTCTTTGTTTTATTTATTGCCTTAGTGGTAGGTTTAATACTTTATCTTTCTAAAAAATGATAAAGTGAATATTCCTATTATACCAGTTCACCAACTCCTTTTTGCCTATCAAAACGGCATTTTTCCCATGTCAAATTCTCGTTATGACTCAACTTTTAATTGGTATGAACCCAAAAAAAGAGGGATTATCCCTATAGAAAAGTTCAAAATCTCCAAAAATATTTTAAAATGGATACGAAACAAACCGCATAAAGTCACTATCGATACGGCTTTCCGAGAGGTAGTTTTAGGTTGTGCAGATAGAGAAGAAACCTGGATTTCTGACATCATCATAGAATCTTATTGCAATCTTTATGAACATGGGTACGCTCATTCCGTTGAAATTTGGGTAGAAGACCAACTCGTCGGCGGGCTCTATGGCGTTCATATTCAGTCCGCATTTTTTGGTGAGACTATGTTCAGAAGAAAACCTGAAATGGACAAAGTAGCCTTGTATTATTGTTGGAAAATCCTTCAAGAAAATCATTTTAAACTTTGGGATACTCAATTTTGGACACCTCACTTAGCTCAATTTGGTTGCATTGAAATTCCTCAAAAACAATATCTCACATTATTACAAGAAGCAATGAAATATTCCTGTGCCTTTCAATATTAAAACTCAGCAAACTCTAACTTTGTAGAAGACCAACTGTCGGTGGGCTCTATGGCGTTCATATTCAATCCGTATTTTTAGGTGAGACCATTCTATTTAACATAATATAAATTATAGGACAAACTATAATGAAAATCTTTGATTTTGTCCTTTACTAATTGTTCATCTTGATTGCCATCCTTGTAATATTCATCTTAACCCCTTTAAAACCCTACCTCAACCCATACCTTACCTTAAAATCGCTCCATTCCAATTTTAACCGAATAAATTCCTCAACATCTTTACACCTTAAAAACGGATTACACAGCCTCTCAAGTCTTATAGTTGATGACGGTCTACAACCGTAATCATGACCAGGCCAGATCGTTGTCTCATCAGGAAATTTACTTAATAAAAATTGCAGAGAATCAAATTCCTTTTTTGCATCTTCCTCCGATGAAGTTCCCCCTACCTTCCCCACAAATAATAAATCCCCCGTAATCGCAATACCGTAATCAGGCAACCAAACAACTATATGGTCATCTTTATGACCCGGAACATGAAAAAATTTTAACAAAATGCCCCCTAATTCCAATTGACTATCATGGTCTAAAAAAATGTCTTTGAGTATGTTAGAATCTTTAAAAGCCGCAACCCTCGCACCTGTAAACTCCTGCACTTTTTTATTTCCACAGAAATGGTCTGAATGCCCATGTGTATTGATAATATAATGAATTTTCAAGGATTGCGCATTTGCACGCTCCAAAACTTTTTCTGCTAAAAACGACGGGTCTACCACTGCCGCAACCTGATGTTTTCTATCCCCTATCAAATACGAAAAATTACGGTCTCCACCACACGGAATTTGCTCAAAAATAAAATCTAAGTCTATTGAAAAAAGCATATGCAAAAATACAATAAAAAATATTTCAATGCGAATAATTTAAGTATTTTGGGCGTGCCCCTCGCTTCGCTCGGGTCGGGATGAATATCCCTTCACTCCTATTAGGAGGGATACTGGGAGGTTGTGCCTTCGCTTCGCTCAGTGCCCAAAGGCAGTGCCGGATCCGCCGCTCTCCGCATCCCTCACGCTTACCAAGAGTAATCACTCCCCCGTTATTCTCGTCTACTCTCGGAAAAAAAATATTATTATCAACCTCTAAAAAATTCCTTGCAACCATTAAACCTGTAACCTGGCGCCAATGGTGAGCTACTTCCAAAGGTGGGTCAGTAATACCATATAAACGTATTAAAAAATACAACAAAATAAAAAATTCAATCCTTTTAAAAAACATAATAACAAATTTATTTGTTTTGTTATTTGAATAAAAAGCAGCAAAGATATAGAAATGTTCGAAAAGATATTTCCAAAGGTAAGCCCAGAACAACTGAATCAATTTTCAAAAGGTTGTATGATAGAATTTCTTGAAATTGAATTTGTAGAAATTGGAGATAATTATTTAATTGCCAAAATGCCCGTCAATTCAAAGACTAAACAGCCCTTAGGTTTGTTGCATGGCGGTGCTTCTGTTGTCTTAGCAGAAACTATCGGTTCTACAGCTTCAGGTTTAGTGATTACTCATCAAAAATTAACTAAAAATTGTGTAGGCTTAGAAATCAATGCTAACCACATCCGCTCAGAAACACAAGGCTACGTTTATGGAAAATGTACCCCTATCCACTTAGGAAAAACTACTCATGTATGGAACATTGAAATTACTAACGAAAAAGGTAAACTAGTCTGTATCAGTCGGTTAACTATGGCAATTTTAGATATAAACTAAAAAGTTTAAAGCTT
>Ga0068706_1000129_pt1 | contig 36867 bp, 15 predicted proteins | sample YNPMSBMetaG_FD_65632 | JGI IMG/M metagenome (GOLD analysis project Ga0068706, IMG submission 65632) | Anoxygenic and chlorotrophic microbial mat microbial communities from Yellowstone National Park, USA - YNP MS-B MetaG | ecosystem: Environmental > Aquatic > Thermal springs > Hot (42-90C) >...
GTAGCATCTCCTTCGGCGTCTGGATTAAGAGCGATAATTATTTCTTTAGTCTGCGTATTGTTTATTCTTTGCAGCAATTCCTTTATTCTTAAATTCTCCACGCCAACCCCATTCAAAGGAGAAAGAGCTCCTCCTAAAACATGATAAACTCCTTTGTATTCGTTAGTCTTCTCAATAACTTCAATATCCGAAGCTTCTTCCACAACGCATATAGTCGAATGATCTCTTTTATTATCGGCGCAAATTTCGCAAATTTCTTCTTCTGAATAATTATAACAAATGGAGCAAGTTTTTACTTTTAATTTTAAGTCAATTAAAGAATCAGCAAGAGATTTTACAAATTCAAAATCTTTTTTTAATAGATAATTTACAATTCTTCTCGCCGATTTTTTTCCAATTGCAGGCAATTTTGACAATTCGTCCGTAGCTTTTTCTATCCTCGCGTTAGGCATAAATCCTAAATAAATTATTTTTATTTTTTATATACTAAATTCAAAACCAATAGAAAAAAGCAAACCGTTTACATTTATTTTAGAATAAAACTCATCTTTCAAAACTTTAACCTCGGCGCCATTCCATATGCCTTTAACTTTTTGAAATTTATTTTTAAAAATCAGTTCAGGATCTCTAAATTTCATTTCAAAATATGTTTTTAGAAAGCTGTATAATTTAGCGCCAACAGAGGCATAAGTTTGTATTCCGTAAAATATTTTTTTATTTTTTACGATTGATTTAATATCGCCTATTTCTCTTTTCATATCCGAAAAATAAATTCCAAATCCGCCTCCTATAACATAATCAAAAGTTTCATCTGAAAAGGGCAATTTATATCCAATGGATAATTCTACTGGGACAATTATTACATCGTCGTATAACTTTGGAGCGACATTTTGATTATCAAAAATAAAAGGATAATATACCGCCGCTTTAAATCTTAAATATTCAATATCGCATCGTCCAAAAAAATTTTCGTATAAAAAGTATTTGAAATAAAGCGAATAGGAAAAAAAATCTTCAGTCGAAAAATTTAAATTTTTTAAAGTTATGTCGCTTGAATTTGGAAATGGAAAATTTTTAGCTTCTGTAATATAATTTATAGACGCGCCTATATAAAAAATTTTATTTTGATTAAAAGCTTTAGAATTTATCAAAGCCAAAAAAATTATTGTCGCGCAAAATTTAATATAATACTTTTTCAAGTTCTTATTTTTTTAAATCTAAATTTAAAATAAGCAAATAAAATTCAAAAAAAAACGGAGCCAAAATGACTCCGTTCTACTATATAAATTTTATCTATAAAATTTGTATCGATTGTCGACAATTTCGGCATTTTTTTTCAAATTATCCAGCCATTGAGAAAAAACTCTGCTTCTTTTTTCAGATAAAATTTGATCTCTAATATTTTCTCTTTGAGCTTTATAAGCTTCTTGGTTAAAGTCGGTTCTTGAAATGACTTTTATAAGAAACGCCGCATTTTGTCCCTTAATCGGATTCGAGATCTCATTCAAAGGCAAATTTAAAGAATTTTCAATAAAAGCGTAATCTCTTCCTAATCCCGGAATAGAAGAATTATATCCAAGTTCAGGCGTTGCGGCTTTTCTCAAAAATTGATTAATTGACGTCGGATTTTCGAAAGCGTTTTTCTGTTTTACTTCGGCTAATACTTTAAGAGCAAATTCAAATTTTTTTTTTCGAATTACCAGCGGTTTAATTTCGTCTTTCACCACGTCAAACGATTTAAATCCTTCTTTTATTTCTTCTGATATCATTGGAACAACATAGCCTAGCTGAGTTCTAAAAGGCTCTCCTATTTCACCTTTTTTGTTTTGAAATGCGAAATTTATTATTGATTTTGCAAATCCCAACTCAGGCAAATACATAGCATCTTTTGCAAATGGTGTTGTTTCTTTAACTTTATATTCCATTGTTTTTGCTTCCTTTTCAAAGCCATTCTTTTTAGCTATATACGAAAAATCGCTTGCCGATTGATAAGCTCTATCAATTGTAACTGGAGTCGCTTTAACAAATTGAGATATTGTTTCGACGATAAATTTATCAGAACTGAAATCATGAACTTTAATTATATGATAACCGTATGAAGATTTTATCGGTTTAAGCAATTCTCCTTTTTTAGCGTCAAAAACAGCTTTTTCAAATTCTGGAACCATTACTCCTTTGCCAAACCAACCCAAATTTCCTCCTTTAGAGGCGCTGCCGGGATCTTGAGATTCTGTTTTTGCTACTTCTTCAAAATTTGCTCCTTTTTTTAGTTTATTAAAGATTTCTTCAGCTTTCTTTTTTGCATTATCTTCAGAATCTTCGATCTTTATTAAAATATGAGAAGCATTTGCAAATGTTTCCTGTCCTTTTGATTTTCCTAAAAATTTATATAGTTTTACTCCTTCCGGAAGCAACACAGGACCAATAATGTCATTTTCTTTAGCTGTTTCAAACAATTTTAAAACATCTGGAGAAACTTGAGAATATGACAAAGAATCTTTCGTATAAGGATTTTCCGAATAAATTTCTACATATGATTTAAAGTTTTCCGGATTTTCTCTAAGTTTTTCTGCAATCGCTTCAAAATTTTTCAATACCATATTCGTGTCTTCTTTTGTCGGAGAAGTTGAAAAGACGACATATTTAATAATTCTTTGTTCATGAATTTTAAATCTATCTTTATTTTCATCGTAATATTTTTTCAAATCTTTTTCGGAATAAGTTACAGCCGTATCGGAAATGCTGTTGATGTCATAAGCTACATATTCCGCTTTAAATTTAATATTTTGTTCTTTATATTTTTTCAAAATTTCTTCTTCAGAAACAAAAACCGACGCTGTTACCGCTTTTTCGAGTTTTTCTTGCATCAATTGTTGTTTTACAATTTCTTCTGCTTGAACAAGAGCTTGTTTATTTCGAGGATCAAACAAAGCTTGCTGGTAAGCTTCAAAATTAAACTTTCCTAAGGAATCTATAAAACCTTTTTTTAAAAAATCCGGCGGATTAGGATTTAATATAACGTCCATAACTTCATCGTCTGTGACGACAATTTTTAATTTTTCATACTGGCTTTCAATCAATGTTTGATTAACGACTGCTTCCCAAACTTGATCTCTGAAATAATCAATAAACTCTTCGGAGATGTCGCGACCTGTTTGAGCTTTTTGATTTTCTCTAGCTCTTTCTACGTAAGCGTTAAATTCGTTATAATCGATTTTCTTTCCGTTTATAAATCCTACATAAAACGATTGCTGTCCAAGCGCTTCGAGAACTCGCGAATCAGAAATAACCATGAACAATACAAAAAGCCCGCCGACTAAAATTATAAACGCTGGAGCTAAACTCCTCATTCTCGCCATCATGGCCATAATATTATTAACCTCCAATAATTTTATATATAGTTAATAAAAATAAGCATACTAATTAAAAAAAGCAATATTTCGAAACTTCGGTTAATGATTCTAATTTTTTTGAAAATTAAAATTTGTAATTATTATAAATCGAATAAATGAGATTGATATTTAATATTATACTTCAATTATAATTATGTCAAAATAAATTTTCGAGTATTGTTAGTATTAATGTATTTTCTTGCCTAATTTGAAGGACAAATAGTGTTTTTCAAAATTGTTAAAAAACTTAACTCCCCATGACTATTTTATAAAAATTAATTCTCGATAACTGAATTGAAAATTATACCTTACGCTAAAGCTGAAAATTTATTCATAACGTCTCTAAATGAATAAAATTAATTTTCCTTGCGAAAAAAAATTTTTAATCAACCATTAATACTTGCCTCTTATAAATTTTTCAGTTTCGATATTCGAAGGATTTGAGAACATTTTTAAAGTTTTGCCATATTCAATAACTTTGCCTTCTTTTAAAAAAATTGAATAATCGCTAATTCGCGAAACTTGATTTAAGTCGTGAGTCGCAATCAAAATAGTCAAAGAATTTTTTAGTTTCAAAATCATTTCTTCAATTGAATTTGAACTGGCAAGATCCAGATCACTCGTCGGCTCGTCCAATAATAAAACTTCTGGATTTAAAGTCAAAGCTCTGGCAATGCAAACTTTCTGTTTTTCTCCCATAGAAAGAGAAGAGGCATGTTCTTGCAGCCTGCTTTTAATATCGTCCCAAAAACCTATTAAAGAGCAAACTTCTTCAGCGCGACGAAAAGCTTCGTCAGTAGAAATCTGTTTAGAGTTTAATTTTAATCCTAAAATAATATTGTCTAAAACGGACGAATTTAATACTTGAGGTTTTTGAGATACGAATCCAATTTTTTTACGCAAGGAATTAATTTCTTTTATAAAAAAAATATTTTTATCTTCAAAATATATTTCGCCTTCTATGCGCGCATCTTTAGCAAAATCAATTAATCGATTGATTGATTTTAACAGCGTGGTTTTTCCGCCGCCTGAAGGGCCAAAAATTGAAGTCGCTTTATTTTGATAAATATTTAAATTAATGTTATCAAGAATCTTCTTTTGTCCAATATTTAAAGAAAAATTTTTAAAAGATATCTTTATAGTTTTCATAGTTAAATTTTTTAAAATATTTTAAATAAAAAAAATTGGAAATTAAATTTATTATAATTATAAAGCCGATTAAAATAGCGGCAATTCCAAAAGTAATATCTTCAAAAGCTTTTTGATCTGGAGCCTGAACGGTTAAAGTAAAAATTTGATAGCCTAAATGCATAAATTGATCGAATGGATTAGCAATTGGAATGGAAAAAAAATATAAATTTAAATCAACGATAGGAAGATTTGGCAAATAATACGCGGCTCCAAGGTAAAGAATTGGAGCCGTTTCTCCAATTGACCGAGAAAAAGACAATAATCCTAAACTTATTAAATCTTTTTTTAATTCGGAAAACATCGCATAAAAGAAGACGTCAGATTTGCTTCCTCCTAAAGAATATATAATTTCTTTCTTTTCGGCGTCAGTTCTTGAAAATAAAGTAAAAGAAGAAATAATAGTCGTAGGCAATGAAATCATTCCAATCGCTATAGAAGCCCATAAAATTATCGGTTGTCCAAAAATAACGCCAGTTTCCAATATTTTATCCAGCGTTTTGCCAAAAGTTAAAACGAAAAAACCAAATCCGAACAAACCATAAATTACAGTTGGAACAGAAGCCGCTAGATAAAAGAAATTCAAAATTAGTTTTTGGATTTTATAATTTTTAATGTAATCGCTTATAAAATAGCCGGAAAAAACGCCTATAGGAAAAAAGACGGCAATCGATATTATAGTGGTTATCAAAGTTCCAATTATAGAAGGAAAGACGCCGAAAGTTTTAATATCGCTTGAAGGAAAGTTAAAGAAAAAATCATAAGAAAAAACCGAAGCTCCTCTGTAAAGTATAATTATTATTATAATTAAAGATATTGCAAACCAAATAACAATCGTAATAAGCATTAAAGCTTTAAATTTTAAATCGGAATTGACTAAATATTTATTGATATTTTTTTTCATCATTTATTTTTTTGAAAACAAATTTGAAGATTGCAAAAAATAAGATCTGTAAAAAGATTAAAACAAAAGCTAATAAAAAAAGCGCGTGAAAATGATCAGAATTGCGCGGAGCTTCCCCCATTTCAGCGGCAATAGCAGCCGCAACAGTTCTAGTTGGCGCGAATAAATTTAGCGAAAGAGAGGAAGCATTTCCAGCTATCATTAAAGGAATCATAGTTTCGCCTAGCGCTCTTGCAAAAACGACATATAGACTCGACTTAATCGAGCTTGCAGCTTCTGGAATTATAACTTTAAATAACGTTTGTAACCTTGTCGCTCCCAAAGCGTAAGCCATTTCTTTAAGGGAATAATCAATCGAATTAAATGATCTATGTATAGCTAATGAAAAAAAAGGAGTTAAAGGAATCGACATGTAAATCGAAGCGATAAAAGCGTTATAGCGATTTTCTAATGAAATAGCGTCGGAAATAAAATCTAAACCGACGGCTATGGCAAAAAAACCTAAAAGAACAGCGGGAATTCCTCCAACTGTTTCTAAAAAAATTTCGAAATATTTCTTTAAAGTTACATTTGAATATTCGTAGATGTATATAGCGATAATAAATCCAAAAATACAAGCTAAAGTTGCGGATATCAAACTCGTTATAAACGTTCCCCATAACAAAGGAATAAACGAATATTTAGGAGGAACAGAATTGGGTTTCCATTCGAAACTATAATCGTAAGCAAAAATAAAATTCAACAAATTAGCAAATTTTAATGCCGCTAAAGCTTCGTATATAATGTAAATAAACATTAAGACAAATAAAGATGTTGAAAATATAAAAGAGAAAACAACTGACAAATCTAAAATTTTTTCTTTTATCGTTTTTTTAACAATCATATTTATTTGTCAAGCGAATTTATATTGATAATGGGAATAAAATCTGCTTTTAAACATAAACTTTGACCTTCTTTAGATAAAACGTAATCTACAAAATCTTTGACTTTGTGATATTTAAAACTTGAAAAATAAAAATATACTTTTCTTGAAAAAGAATACTCCCCTTTTCTGATAGCATCGTAATTTATCGTATTATTTATTATAGGAAATATTTTAATTTCGTCTTGAATTATTCCTAGTATTTTTATTCCTTTAAAAGAAATCAAATTTCCTAAACCGCTAAATCCAATAGAATTTGGATCGCGAGAAATTGATTTTGCTACGGCAAAAGCTCCTTGTAAAGTTTGCATTTTATCAGTATAATCAAAATTTATATTTTTTTTGGTTAAAAAATCTTTAAATAACTCATAAGTGCCGCTCGATATTTCTCGGCCATATAAATTTATCTCCGCGTCTTTTCCATTTATTGTTTTCCAGTTTTTGACGAGGCCGGAAAATATCAATGCAATTTCTTCTATTGTCAAATAATCGATTGGATTTGAAGGATGGACCGCTACGGCAATTGCATCGTAAGCGACAGGTATTTCAATCGGATTAATATTTTTTTCTTTAGTTTTATTAATTTCTTTCTCGCTTAATTTTCTGCTTACTGCGGCAATATCGCTTAATTCCCAAATTAACGATGCGATGCCTATTCCGCTTCCGCCGCCTGTTGTTTGAACTTTAAAATTTTGTCGCTTTAAATTATAGCTCTCAGCCCATAATTTATTTAAATGCAGCATAGAATTAGAACCGCTAATTCTAATGCTGTTGTCGTTATTTTTTGACTTCATGAAACCGAATATGAATGAAATTGTTAGATAGAAAGCAAAAAAAATTATTAGACTTTTTTTCATTATTTGATTAAATTAAATAAAAATCGAACAAATATTTAAAAATTATTCTTTAAAAGTTAATATAAAATTATTATGATTAAAAATATTTTAACTGGCGAAGAAGCCATTAAGGCATTAAAGGATTTGCAAAAAGAAATAGCTATTATTAAAAATCCCGAAGATATTCACTCGAACATAAATTATTTAATCATTTCCAAAAAAGCCGGCATTCCAATCGAAAATATCGATTGTATAATAGCAAATCCTGATAATGTTTTTTACGATCTGACCGACTTTAAAAACTATATCGTCGAAAAAACGATAAGAACGCTCTCTGAAAAATACGAAACAAGAGAATGGCGCGGTTTAGATGAAAAATTAGACGCATATCTCGCCGCAAATTATGAAGAAAGCCTCGCCGTTAAAAAACTTTGTTATAAATATTCCAACTTCATTAAAAAAAATGTCTTGCTCGCTAAAGCAATCGAGGCTATAATAGGTTTTTTAACGCTTGAACAACTTCAAGACGTGGTTGAAAAAAACAAAATTGATTTTTACGATTACGTCTTTTCTAAATTGTCGCAAAACGAAATGATACTAAATTTTATCTCAAAGAAAAATTTTAATCCTCAAGCGATTCAAACTTTGACCGCTGCGGCAATTAAGGAGTTTAATGAAGATTTGTTTTCAAAAAATTTCAGTTTTTTTGATCAAGCGGTCGTTTTGGTTTATACGTATTTTAAGAAAATTATAATTGAAATTTTAAAGAATAAAAACGATAAAAAATATATTTCAAGCGGAGAATATGAAACAATAAAAAATAAAATTATTCCTTGCGAAGGTTTATTGGAATTTATGCTTCTTATCAAAGGGAAATTGCCGCTCGATTATGATTTTTTTCCAAATAGAATCTCAAATTATTTAGAAAAAAATCATTCTTTCGATTATGAAAAAATGAATGCGAGTGAAACGCGAAATATTTTAGCGAATTTAAATAGCAGATTCGCGAATCATCAGCCAAAGTTATATTTAATTTCCGAAAACAACAGAAACGATGAAGAATTATTATTAAACATAGCTATCCAAAACGAATTAAATAAAATATCAAGCGTTGATTTGCCAGATTCATTTGCGAATGAAATAAAAAATTCTGTCTCCAATATTAAATTATTTGACAATATTTACACAATTAAAATACTTCCCTCTTACACGACCGATAGTTTTATTGAGCTTCGAAAAATAGCGACAAGACGCGCTGTCGAAAATAAATGTTCGATTGAAAATATTATAGCGATTGATTCGTCTGAAAATGGAATACTTGGCTTTAGATCGGCTGAAGTGTTATATACGGTTTATATTATTTCTAAATACAAAAAAGAAATTTACAACGATTGCGCAAATGCAAATTTGAGAGGAGGATTGCCAGAGTTTATCTTAAAGACAAAATTTTTTATTGATTATTAAAAAACTATCTATTTTAGAGGGTCTTTTTTTCTCTTGCTTAATTAACGAAATTTATTTAAATTCTTTTAGAATTAACAAAGCGGGAGAAAAAAATGACTCGCTATGTTTTGCTTTCTAAATATTCAAATTCTGAAAAAGACGAACTCAATTTTGCTCGAAAATTTGAACAAAGTCACAGACAATCGGTTAAAAATTTTCCAAACGCGAAGTTCCTTGAGCGCGGTTATTTAAAAAATTCTTCGGAATATATTGATATATTTGAAACATCAGACGATAATATTCCAGCTAAAATATCGCTAAAATTTTTAGAAGATGGCGCTCAAAAAGCGATTATCTGGTCTGAATCTATAGTTAAGGATTACATTTCAGAGAAAAATTTCGTGGTTTTTCATTAAAACCGATAAGCGTATCCTAAGCTTGCTTGAAGTTCCGAAAAATCGCGATAAGAGGATGTTTTTCCATTATAAATGCTGTAGCGAGTTGAAAATCGCAAGCTGTTGTTTTTGTCAAAAGAATATGAAGTTTGCAAATTAAAATTGAAAATATTGACGGCGTTTGAAATATTATTGTTGAAAGCGAAAGAATTATTTAATTTTGCGCGCGCCATTCTATTGTTAATTTTGAAGAAATATGAAATATTATCGCTTTTGCCGGATATTTTTGAATTAATTGTGGAATAAGCGACTCCCGTTCCAAAATTCCAATCGGCATTTAATATATAATTATAATTCAAATTAATATTTTGAGTTGAAGTTTGATTGTTTCTTCTCAAAATATTTTTGTCCTCGGAATTTAAATTTGAATAAGTTAAAGAAATTGTTTGAAGTTGAATTCCGCTTTTAATTTGAACCATCGTATTTAAATTATAGCCCGACGAAGTAAAATCAACTTTTAAAGTATCTTTCTTTGCATCGTTGCTCATTTGATTGTTTAAATAAGAAAATATAAAACCGAGAAAATTAGAAGGCTTGATATTTGTCGATAATGAAATGCTTTCTCTTTTAGTCGTAAATAATTTCTGCTTTAATAAATTGTCTTCTTGAGAAGAGTAATTCGCTAATAATGAAAAATAATTTTGCCATGGAGATATTTGAGACGATAAATTTAAATTTTTTCTATCGCTAATTATATTTGACAAACCATGCGAAATATAACCGGGATAAATTGTTTGATAATCGCCCTTAAAGTTAAAATATTTGGAACTTAAGTTTAAAAAAGAAGAATACGCATAATCGATATTTGTAGAGACGCGGGGCTTGTAAATATTTTTAACAATTTTCGGCGTCTTTAAGGAATCAAAAGGCGAAGAAAACAAATCTCTTGTAAAAACGGAACCAGCAGCTTCGCCTCCTAAAGTCAAAGCTTTGTCAAATAAAGGAATTCCAAAATTAGCTCCAAGAACTAAATTTTCTTGCGGCGTTACTCCATATTGGTTTCTTCCCGTCGATAAAGACGAATCTCTTAAAAAAATTTCTTTAGGCAAAGATTTTGTATTGTCTTTGGAACGCAATACATTAATAAAAAAACCGCTTTGAGCGCTTGTTCCATATCCAACGCGAGCGGCAAATAAATATCTTGAATAAACAGAGTTAAACGGGTCGGCTTTAACCGCTCTTTGTATTTGTCCGTAATGAGTTTCTAATTTTAAAGACCACGGATGCAGATCTAAGCCAGCTCCTCTAAAAGTTATCCCATTTAAAGTTAAGCTTGAGAATTGAGTCGAATAATCGCCTATATATGCTTTGCCCCAGCTCCATTGGGGTTGCAATCCGATTTGACCTATCTGCTGACGGGCGGCGTTTCCTTCAGTAGATAAAAACAAATCGAATGAAATTGAGAATGACTCATAAATAGACAGCGTTGGTCTTAAATATATTCTTCCTGTTGCCGGCTTTCGTCTTCTTTCTCTTCCGCTGATTGAATAAAGTTCCCCATAAGCCCCAGCTTCGCCATAAAATTTTATATTTTCTCTGATTTGTTTTTCTATAAATCCTTTAGTTCCCGTATTCTCTTGGAAATAGGTTTTTGAAGTATCGCTATTTTCGGAATAATTTTTTATGGTATCGTCTTGTTGAGAGTAAAATGAGAAAGTGAAAGAAAACAAAAAAAAACAAATTATATAATAATTATTTAAATTTTTCATTTTTATTCTCTTTCTGTTAATTTTTATTTTTAGATTGAATTATTTCTTTTGCAGTTTTGAAATCTCCGATTAAATGAAGAATCTCAATTAACTTTTCTACAAAAATTGAATCTCTTCTGTTCGCATTGTATAAGGCAAGCCATTCTTTTGATAATTCGTTTAATTTGGAATTCTTTTTCCTGATTCTTATTATTCCATCATAGGGCTCGGATTGATCTTTATTAATAGCTAAAGCTCTTTGGAAAGCCAATTCGGCTTTTTGATAATTGTTTAGTTCTTCATAGATTTTAGCTAAATACAATTGAGCTTCATATACTTTGGAATTGATGGATAATACTTTTATAAAATTTTCTTTTGATCTTTTGTAATCTTTTTTTTCAAAATAGTAAAGTCCGAGGTAATTATAAGGGAAAATAGCTCGCGAATGTTTTACGCTTAATTCTCGCAAAAATTGTTCATATTCAGAATCGCTTAAAAAAGCCCTTAATTTTTGAAAACAATTTTTGAGAAGATCTATTTGCTTCAAGTAATCAATTTCATAATTTGTAATTTCATTTTTCTTATTGGCAAGTTCAATAATATTATTTTTCATTAAAACGTTTTGAATATTTGAAAAAATTTGTTCGACGCTTATAATAAATAAGTTTATAGCGTCAAGCAAATATTTATACGACAATTTTTTGTCTTTTTGAAAATAAATTTCGCTTAGATAAAATCTTGAAAATGGATCCGATTTGTCAATTTTTGCCGCTTTCAAAAAATAAATTTCAGCTTTTTCAAAATTTGATAAATTATAATAAGCGTTGGCAAGACTTAAAAGAGCAAATTTATTATTTTCATTTAATGATAATATTTCTTCGGATATATCAATTACGCTTTGATATTTTTTTTGGTTAGAGTATAAGCTTAAAAGTTTCTCTCGAATTTCAATATTATTATTCAATTTGATTTTAGCGTCAATCAAAATATCAATTGCTTGAACGGTATCTTTTTCTTCAAGATAAGTATCGGCAAAGTTTATGAAAGCTTTGGAAGAGCTTTCTTTATTATCAATTATTTGCAAGTAAATTTTTCTTGAACTTTCAAAATCCTTTTTTTTATCGTAAGTTTTCGCAATTTCAAATTTTATTCGAATCGAATCTTCTGGAAAATGTCGCTTCATTATAAGCAGGGCTTCTATTTTTTCGTCGCTTAGATTTAGCAAATCGCAAAACTGAAAATATTCTTCATAAAACGTTTTCTCATCTGGAAATCTACGAATCGTTTCTTTATATAGATTAGAAGCTTCCTGAATTTTATTGTTATATCGATAAGCGAAGGCTAAATTAAAAATTATAGATTTGTCGTTTGGATTTTTTTTGTATAATTCTTCAAGTTCTGAAATGGCGCTTTTAAAATCATTTGCGACAAACTGAGTCATAATTTTCGAACGCAAAAAATCGTCGTCTTTTAAATTTGCAAGATGAAATAAATGCAAATCTTTAGCGGCTTCCTCTGGCTTTTTATATTCGTAATGAATTTGAGCCAATAGGGCGTAATAATTTTTTTCATATTGATCGTATTTTAAAGCGGTTCGAATTAAATCGAGAGCTCTTTCAAATTTTTTATTTTGAAGCTCTAAGAAAGACAATTTAGCGTAAACTGAAGCGATTATTTTTTTTGCTTGACTATCTTTGCTATTCTTCTTTAAATAATCGTTTAAATATTTTAAAGCTTCGTCATATTTTTCCTGTAACGCTAAAATATTGCCAATAATTAAATCATATTTCTCAGATCCCGATTTATTGCCGAAAATTTTTTTAGCTTGAAAAGAATATTTTAAAGCTTCTTCGTAAAGTTTTAATCTCAAATGCGAATCTATCAATAAATCGATAATTTCCGAAGAAGAAAAAGTGTTTAAATTAACGTCTTTAAGCAGCTCGATAGTTTCATTGTAATTTCCGGCTTGAAACGCTAATCGAGCTCGATTTAAGTTAGCTTGAGAAAAAAGAATAGAATTAAATAAAAGGATAAAATATACGGTTGACAATAAGGATTTACTTTTTCTTAAAGACATAAGCTTCGCTTAAATTTTCGTTGCCTGAAGAATCTAAAGATCCAATTTTATAATAATGATAATCTTTGCCTTCGGGATCAAAAAACTCAGCGATAGTCAAAATATTTTTATTGATTTTTTGATAAATTCCAGTAGGCAAATTAGATCTATAAACATTAAAACCTATAAAATCGAAATCGACAACTCTTTCCCACTTTAGATAAATTCCATTGTTCTTTTTTTGTAAATAAACATTTCTAGTTTTAGGAGGCAAAGAATAATCGCGAACAAAAACGGAATCTATTATCGACTTTCCGCTTATATTGTTGAAACTGTCAATAGCCACGGCAAAATAAGCGACTTTCATTCCTTTTTTTACGGTCGTATCCCTTAAATTAAACGGAGCTTTATTAAATTCATAAATCTTTTTGGATAAGTTAATATTTTCTTTAATATAATCAAATCTATAAACTTCGTAACGAGCAACATCCAAGGAAAGAGACGCTCCGCAATAAATTTCGACATATCTGCCATCATAATTTTTAGCGAAAAAATTTGAAGGAGGCAAAGGAGGTTCATTATCTATTATTCTTATTTCGGCAAATATTTTATCGCTTTCATTATTAGATTTATCTACTGCGGATGCGGCAATAATATATTTTTTGCCAGCAACTAAACCTTCGCCTTTATAACCTTTATCGATAAAAATAAAAGCGTTTACAGGAGTGTCATTTAAACGAGATAAAACTTTTTCGTTTTCTCCTCTATAGACATTATAACCGACGGCGTCTTTTGAAGGGGATTTATCCCATGTAATTTCAATATTTTTTCCTTTAATTTCTTTGGTCTTTATATTTTTAGGAGGCTTTGGAGGCGTCATATCTTTTGCAATAGCGTTAACAATATTAGATTTTTCACTAATATTTCCAGCTTCGTCAATTGCGACAACATAATAAAAATATTGCTGTCCTGTAACAATCGCAGAATCTTTATAATATATTTCATTTGGTTTCAATTGAATTTTATTAATTTTCTCATATTTTTTATCAATGCCAGTTGAGCGGAATATGTTGTAATATTTCACGTCAATATCTAAACTATAATCCCAAATTAACTCGATTATTCCATCGCCTTCTTTAGCCGATAGGTTTCGAGGCGGAGAAGGCGGCGTTAAATCCTTTGGAGCGGCTGAAACAATATTAGAAGTTTTGCTAAAATTCTGCAATGGATCTACAGCGACAACATAATAATTATATACGACTGAATTATCCAACCATAAATCTTCAAATTCATAAAAATCTTGAGAATCGTCGCGCAAGATAATTATATCGTTTATTTTTTCATAACTTCCTTTTTGATTTTTTCTAAAAACATAAAATTGCAAGACTAAATCATCATTGGCATTATTCCATTTGGGGTATTTCCATCGAAGCGTAATTTTTCTATCTCCCGTTTTAGCTTCAAGATTTGCCGGCGGCGCGGGCAGAGCAAAAGTTGTCGGCGTTTTTTTTTCGATACTGTCAATCGCTTTTCCTTTAAAATCATAAAACGTTATTTTATATCTGTAAGTAATTTTTTTTGACGCAGATGCATCAAAATATATTCTTCCTAGTTCTTTCGCTATTTCAGGAAAAAGCAAAGAAATAATGGAAGATGAAAAACCGCCGCTTTTTAAAATTCTAAAAGCTTCTTCGTCATCGTCTGTTTTTAAAGCTTCTAAAACTTTGTTCCAATTTTGACCAGCCGATATTTTTAATATTTCAGAATGTAAAGGAAGAGATATCGGCTCTGAATTTAATTTTACATAACTATTATCTTTCACCCCTTCTTTTTTTCTAAATACGTTGTATTGCTCAAAACTTTTCAAGGGTTGCTTTAATACTAAAGCGATCGTATCCCCCTTTTGGAGAAAAAAGAAATCTTTTTTTTCTCCCGTTTGAGCGTAATTATGAATTGAAAAAAATAAGGCGATAATTAATGCCAATAAAATGTTTACGGTTAATTTTTTTATTTTTCTCATTTTAATTCCACTCTGGAGTTGTAAAGTTAGTTGTAAATATTTGAGAAATCAAATTAGCTTTGTTTACCGTTCTAACTTTCAAAACATAAGTTTTATTTTTTACCCACGGGAACGAAGCTCTTCCGAAAGCGCTTGTCGTCGTCGTAGTACCAAACCAGGATGGGGCAATTCCGATCCAGTTAGATACTTTAGTATTTGTAGCTGGATCTTCAATAGAATATTCAATAGATTTTATTCCGCTTTCGGGATCGGAGTAATTTGAGAATACGAATATAATTTCTTTGTTAGAGTTAATAATTACATTAGCAACTGGAACCGATGGCGGAGTTCTATCGACGTAGTATATTCCCGATACGGACATTTGACTTGTTTTACCCTGATTATTTTTTGATCTAACGCTTACATAATATCTTCCCGAAGGCAAAGAATAATTTGGAATTAAAAATGAATTTGCCGCTCCAATCTGATTGCGATATATATCAATATCTCCCCAATTTTTTATATTAGTCGAGCCAGGCGCCGTTCCGATAGCCAATTGATAGCCTGCAATGTCAGTCTCAGGATCAGAAGAAAGTTGAGAAAATATAATATATACGTTGCCGTTATTTCTGCCATAAGCAAGATTTATTTCAGGTTTTGATGGAGGCGTTGGATCTATAGGAACGAAAGGTCCCAAAACTAAAGATTCGCTCGGCAAGCCGGCATAGTTTATTGCTCTTACTTCAACCATAAAACTGTCGCGATAGTTTAATATGTTGTCTGTAGCATTAAAACTTAAAGAATCGCCGACAAATTTCCAACTTTCAGAAATTCTAGAAGGATTATTTTTATCATAAATCAAATATTCATATCCGAAAATTCCAGATTGAGCGTCGTTAGCCGCGGTAATTTTAATAGATATTTTTGGTCTTAAACCGCTGGAAGAAACAAATATCGATGATATTAAACCAGTTGTTCCAGATATTCCACTGCCAAAACCCCAGGAATAAGAGGATGACAAGTTTACAGAAGAGCCTGAATTTTGAAGTTCGGCTGGAAGTTCGATAATTGGATTTACCGACGGAGTTAAACTAACGATTGGATCTGGGAAAAGGAATATTAGCGAATTATCTTTTCCAGGAGAGCTAGGCGGAGTGGCGTCTATTATCAAAGGAATTGAACTTCCAACGGGACTGATTAATCCGGCTCCATTAGTAGCTCTCACATTCACATAGCAAGTTTGTCCATCATTTAAATTTAATCCCAAGATAATTGCTTCTGTTCTTCCGCCCGCCGATGTCCAGTTCAAAATATCTGTAGAACCGGGATTTGAACCGATTGAATATTCATAATCTATAATTCCAGATTGCATATCGTAAGATTTCCAAGATACTTCAATTGAATTTAAGGAGCTTGAAAAAGCGGCTCTGTAAGTTATCGTTCCAATAAATGGATTCGTTATAACAAGAGATTTAGATTTATATCGATGAAAAGTTACCGTTGGAGTAATTGGCGGCGAATTGTCGTTTTGCATATTAAATGTCGACGAACTTCCTGTAGGATTTCCGTCAACCGTAAAAGACGAGGTAAACTGAATTAACCTCGCGTTCATATAACCAGCTCCTGCTCTTACGCCAACAAAAGCCGTATAATTTGTAGAAATTGCGGCTGGATTTTTAATTGTTATAAAGTTAATATTACTTACATCGCCAATAGTTTGCATTGTATTCAAAGTGTAGCTAAAAATATTATTGTAAGTTCCCGTTCTTAATTGAAATTTATTTTCTCTTATCATAAAATAACCAGGGTGCGAAGCTACCCATCTTAAGCTAACGTTATTATAATAACCCATATTTGTAGCTGTCGCTGTAACCGAATTTATAATTGGAACTTTTAGCATATTCGAGTAATGATTCAATTTATTATTAATAAAAGTTAAACTCGGATAAGCTTTTCTAATGCTGTCGGGCTGTTCTTGTTTCCAATATTTATATCTGTTATAAATATCGTATGTATTTTCGATTAACTTGATTCTTACGACAAAAATTTTGTTAATCGCTTCAGTCACGGCTTCTTGAGAATTATTCAAATTATTTCTATCTTGATTTAACGAAAAGAAAGATTCGGCAATTTGAGCCCTTGCCGTAGAATCTAATTTTCGAAGACCTACATCGTTTATATTATGCCATAAAGCCATTCCCATATCATAAGCTTGTTGATTTTTCCTATCGTTGCTTAAAGAATTCCAGTAGTTATAGAATTCATTGCTTTGAGCAGTTAAATTTTGATTATTTCCTGATAGCATTAAAATCATTTCATATCTTCTCCAAGTCAATTGTTTTTTTACGTCCCAATCGTTTCCAATTCTATTATTTTTTAGAAGTATTTGATTAGCGATGTAATTTCTTTGACTTTGCAACAATGAAAGCTTGGAATTTGCCCAGTTTATCTCATCGCGCAAGTAATTAATCCTTTCTTTATAAAAATCGTCGATTGCAGCATAAAGATTTCGATAATTTTGACCTACTGAATTAATATTTGGATTAGAATAGTAAATAGCCTGATCAATAGTAGCAATTGCGTTTGTAAGGGCGGAAATTTTATCTCTTATTTGTCGACTTATATCGGCAAAATCATTTTGAGCTTGAGAAATGGTATTTACATTTTGAGTAGCTCTTGCTTGATCAAAATTAAATCCCGGTTGAGACGCGACTCTCTTATAAATCTTTCCATCGCTTCCAGTATATTCTGTAGCGATAGGACTTTCAAATCTTAAGTTAGTAATTGGATTTCCATTCAATACATAATCTCTAGAAGTTAATTCGGATATAGAAGCTTGTATTTGCGATAAATTAGCCGCAAACTCACGATTGCTTTGATTAAGCTGCGCAATTCTTTGATCGATATTGTTTCTTAAATTTCGTATTAAATCTCTTCTTTGAGGAGAAGGAGCATCGCTGGCGGACCAGAAATTGTTTTTAATAAAATTCATCATATTTTCAAAATCAGCGGTTACTCCGCCATTTTCTCTTTCAATGTGAGAAACGCTGGCTAAAATAAAAGCTCCCACAAATGCATCTATTAGATTATTGCCTCTTAACTTTTGACCAGCGTTAAATAAAGTGTTGAATGCTTGCGATAGTTGTTCGTCAGTTAAAGAAAATGCATTATATCTGGCGTTTTCTAAAGCTTGTTGAGCTTGATCTCGAGTCTCTTGCATTTTTTCTGCAGACTGTTTAGCCTCTTGAATTAATTTTTCCATTTCAGAATCTCTGCCAAAACCGCCGTCTAAACCGCTTTTACTTATCTTAGCCCAAACGCTTCCTTCCCAACTCGCAAACAAAACGCTAATTTTGAGACCAGCAACGCCATAAATAAAGAAATTTGGCTCGCCAATCAACGCTCCTTCAAGCCAGCCTTTAGCCGCTACAACGCCACCTAAAACTGAAGCTTCTACCCAAGCTTTACAATAAGCTCCCCAAGAAACATTTCGCACGTACCACATTGTTCCTTCAAATCCAGCTCCAACTTTTATTATCCATATGTCAAATCCTAATTCAACTTTCATATCTAATACAAAGCCAGGATTTCCAATAAATAATTTGGTTTTAGTATCTAATATCTTTATTATTTTAGCTTCAAAATTTCCTTTAATTCCCCAAGCGTCAGAGCCATAAACATAAAATTCTAAGCCTCCTTTTCCTTCAATCAAATCAACGACATTTAAATCAATATTTATTCGTCCTTCCGCAAATCCATTATTAAAACCAATTGCTAAATAAATATCCCCTTTCAATGAGTTCTCTTGATTTAATAAAACAACTCTGCCATGTAACGAGAAATAATTTTCTGTAATTGTCAACAAAACTTTTCCGCTAACTAAAGTTCTTTCTACAATTGTAGCCGAACCATATATTAAAACAGCAAAAGATCCAGGCGAGGCCGTTACTAAAGAACTAGCCGCTTCATTTAAGCCTGCCATTCTTCTTACTAAAGCAAGATCTGAATTTTCTGGATTATAGAAAAATCCACCGCCTATTTCATTTATTATAATCGCTGGAGGAATGGGAATTGTCACAGATGCTGCTACAAACAATCCAAAACTTGGTCTATTGTCAATATTTGCTACCTTTCCGACAACCCTTATACCATATGTTCTGACTAATAATCCGCTTCCGGCAAATCTTAAATAAAATCCCGCAGCAGATTCTTCATACTTTAAATCGGCATTAAAATCAACAACATTTGGAATACTTAATGATGCATTTCTTATAATAAAATTATTGCCAGATGCAGTTCGATAAGTTAAAAATTCATCAATACGTCCGCTAGCAACGCCGCTTATTGATATTCTTCCGCTAAATCTAAAATAGCTCAAAACGTTAATATTTATTGAAGAAGTATCGGCTGAAGTTGTACCGGTAGGCGCGTTTCCTCCTCTAAGTGTTAAAGTTGTAGGTCGATCGCTGAAAGAAATATTTCCTATTTCAATTGTAATAACATCGATTATACTTAAAGAGCCGCCTCTTATACTTTCAGCTAATCTTTCAACTCCATTTTTGCTAAATCTAATATCTTCAAATGACAAACTTCCGCGTACGCCAGATACGCCAATACTAAAGTTTCCAGATACTGAAATAGTCAAATCAGGACGATCTGCTACTGGTTGAATATTTGTTAAATTTAATCTTAAAGCTTCCCAATTTATGTCAACAAGATTTGGAGAAGTTTGAATATTTCCCCATCTAACAATTCCATTAAATTTTATTTCAAGCCCAGGATTTATTACTCCGCCGCTTTTGTTTCCAAATCTTACATATTTAGACGTATTATTGTTTAAATATAAATCTGCTATCAATTGTAGAGAACTATTTGGAATATCTGCAAAATTTAATTTTATTGCGGCATAAGTCAAATCAAATGTCGCAATCCATAGCGGAAATTCTGTTCTATCTCCAGAACCAAGACCGTGCGTTTCATTAATTGCAACTATATCGGCTCCGCCAGAGATTTCTCCGCGCGGAGAAACTTGGAAATTAAATAATTGCTTGGTAGTATCGCAAGGCTCTGGCAAGCGAATAAATCCAGCTACATTTAAATTGCCAGAATTAACCCCAAGAGTTGTTATTGCAAGATGATTTTCTATTAAATAAAATGGTCTTAAAATTAAATTCGCTGATTCGATTGATATTGAGCCGTTGCTGCCTACTTTAAAACCGCTAAAAGTAGATGTATTATTTAAAAAGTTTATTTCGCCAGATAGAATTAAATAAAATATCCTATCTCTAAATTCAAAATTTATAGCTTTATTTGTTCCAACATCTTTTAATGTGAATACGGCTCCGAATAAATTGAACCTTTGATATGCGGCCGGCAAATTTATGCTTACCGATGGAACTTCAACTCCGCTTCTTGAAATTCTGAAATTTCTTACTGTAACTCCAAAACCCTCCCCAAATGATGGAATATTAAAAGTTCCATTAATAGTTAGATTAAAATCATTATCTCTAAAAGATAAATCTATTGGCGGAGCGCCTTCTATTGTCGTTGGCAAAAATTCGGCAATCCCAAGCGGCAACTTTCCGCTTGGCAAATGTGATAAATCTAAAGAAAAGTTGAAATTTCTATCTACATATCCAGCTGCAAAATGTATTTTAGCCGTATCGCTTCCTTGTTTAAACAAATCAGTTTGCAATATGCCTGATAATCTAATGTTTGGACTAGTTCCAGGAGCAAAAGTTAATGTAGCCCCTTGCAATTTTACTTGCAAAATTCCTAAATTAGTTGAAGCAATAACTGGAGCCCCAGATCTAAAAGTTTCCGAATATTCTCCAACTGAGATAGACCCGCTTAATCCTTGTCTTGAAACAATTATCGAATCTATATTTACGTTCATATTACCTAAAGCTTCAGGCAATGCCAATTTTCCGCTTATCAAAAATTTAGCTTCCGAACCAACTTTTCCATAAAATAAATTCGTAATCTTTAATGGAATTCCAGCGTCAATTAAATTAAGCAATGCATCCTGGCCTGCCGAAGTTGTCGCGCTGATATTGCCATCTACCAATTCAAAAGTAGAAGGATTAATAATAACATTAAAGCTAATATCAAATCTTGGAACATTCGGAGAGCTAAATTTTAAAGCTGGAACAAATAAAGTTATTCTTTCGCCAGATCTTGATCCTATTCTTAATCCTCTATCAGTCATCTCGGTAGAAATTAATAATCTATCTCCATCTTTAATCTTTAAGTATGCCACGGCAGTATCCGGCAAAGGAAGCTTTTCGGGCAAAGGCAATACGCCAAATATATTTCCTGGATGGAACCCATCTTTATCTAAATAAGCAATTATTTCGTCGTTATATATAAAATTAGCTCTGCCTTTTGAGACTTTCAAAGGTACAAAAGATATGGAAAATGTATCTACAAAATTTACTCTTGCAGGGGCAAATTCTTGTCCGTTATATCTAATCATAACGGAAGATTCGCCATTTGCATAAAACCCATTTCTGTTCAAACCTATCGTTGGAGGTAGATTTATGCGAACTGAATTATTTTCAGTTATAGTATGATTAAGAGGAACGGAACTCCATCTTAAGCCTCCAGATTCAATTAAAAACTTTAAAGCAAACTGAGTTTCAAAATTTGCGTTTCTAGATTTAACAGTAAAATCGCGATAATCTAAAAGCAAATTATTGAAATTAACTCTTACTGAGCTGCCCCCTGGTATATTTAAATTGCTAGATCCATTAATTAATAAACCGTCTTTATTTAATCTTGCGTTATTTATTACAAACTCTAAGATTGGATCTTGCGAAGGCAACTTGAAAACAAAGGGCCTATCAATTACAATCTCTCCAGATATAATTTGTCCTCTCAGCAAATTCATTCTTAAATTTCCGTTAGCAACTATTGAATCGCCAGGAGTTTGAGCTGGCAGTTTAAGTCGTCCTGAAAAATCTAAAATTATATATTGCTCGCTTGCGTCAAAAGAAAATTCTAAAGAAGAAGAAACTATATTTATTTTTCCTATTCCAATATTTAACGGACATCGTGGTATAAAATTATTAATTACGCCGCTTATTTGTCCTTTCGAATTTATATTCAAAGTCGAAGTTAACGATTGAATCTCGTTGGAAGAGCATCTCATAAATTCAGGCAATTGAAAATCGCCTCTGAGTTTTATATCAAAATTTTGCTTATTTAAAATTGTATCAACAGATAAAGATCCTAAAATTTCTTTTACATAAAAACCTGCGGATTCTCCAAATGGAATTCTCAAACCGTCGCCTGTAAATAATTTTGGCTCGAGAGAACCGCTAAACTTGCCATTCCAAAAACCTGCGTTAAGTATTGTGACACGCGGATTCCGTAGCTCCGGCGGAAAACTTTCAGGCAATTCAGGCATACTTAATTCAAGATCGAAAGCAAATCCAGCGTTCCTAAACGACGAGCCCGGCGAAAACCAATTAAACGTGAATCCTCTCATTCTAAAAGCTAAAGGCTTAAGCCCAAAGCCGCCAAGATTTATCGGAGCTATAGACAGTTCTGGTATTGAAATATCGGGAAATATGATGCCCGCTTTAGTAATTCTTATATCATTTAAGTTTGGAATTGTAAAATTTAAGTCTTTAAAGTTTAATCCCATATCCAAAGCAAGTTCAAAATTCCATCCTTCAAGGTCAGAATAATTTAAACTTGGAATTCTAAAATTCCTTAAATCAAATTCTACAAAACCCAGATCGATTTTTGGAGGCGTTGTGGGAAGATCAACATTCAAATTTCTTAACTCAAAAATTCCTCTATTCAAAACTATTTCTACCGTTCCGCCATAAGTTTGCGTATCGCTAACTTTTAACTTCACTCCTCCAGCCACAGTAAGCGAGTAATCAAGATCTAAGGGATTCACAGAAACTCGAAAATTTCCCGAAGCATTATTTACTATTAGATTCAGTTTATCGCTTCCATTTATTAAAGGAATTGTTCTATTTGGCGAAATGTTAAACGTTCCTTCTATAACTCCTTCTGGTTTTAATAAAATTTTGAAATTCTCCAGCATCGAATTGGTTATTAAATATTTTTAAATTGCTTGCAAATCTAAATGCGTCAATTCCATCTATCTTTCCATAAAACAAATCTTTTAACTGCAAAGGAATCCCAAATCTTGACAAATCAAAATCAGCCAATTTTTCAGGAGGAATAGAAGCGTTTATAGAGCCATTTCTAAAAGAGAAAGTCGCTGGATCAACAATTACGCTAAACTCTACGTTTAATTCAGGCGGAGAAGGCAAAGAAAATTGAAAAGCTGGAATAACTAATTTAATTGGCTGCCCGCTTCTGGTTGATATTCGTATCCCTTCCGATAAGCTTTCATAATTAATTAAGAATGTTTCCCCCGATTTGATTTGCAAATACGCAATTCGTTCATTTGGCAAAGGCAACCGCTCCGGTAAAAAAGCGACTCCAAAAAAAGTCAAATCAGGAAAGAATCCATCAGAATTAATGACTGCTACTCTATTTGAATTCGAGAAAATTTCGCATTGTCCGTTTTTAACTTTAAATGGAGAAAAAGAAATTGCAAAATTCGAGCTAAATACTGCTCGCAAAGATGGCAAATCATATCCTTCATATTTCAATTTAGCCGAAGAACTTCCTTTCGCGAAAAGCCCTTCTCTTGATATTCCGATTGTATCTGGCAATTCCAACAACAGACCAACGCTTTCAGTTAATTCGCTTCCTCTTCTTACAGCTTTAAATCTAAGGTTGCCTTCTTCTAAAAATATTTTAAATCCAAATCCGCCGTCAAACAAAGCTCTTCCAGAATTTATATTAAAGTTAAACCAATTAATTTTAATAGAATCAAAAGTAACTCCTAACGAGCCGCCATCCTCAAAGTTTAAAGTTTGCCTGCCATTTATAACCAAATTATTTAAATTTATTTTAGCGGAAGAAATATTAAAATTCAAAGCCGGCATTGTCGGCGGTAACGGCAAATTAAACGGAGTTGTTATATTTGCATTAAATTCTTTAAACCTGTTTTCTACGAATTCATATCTAATTGACGCGGTTGTCGTAAATGATGGAACAGAAGGATTAGAAAGACTCAAACTTCCAGATCCAATTAATTCAATTTTTTGATTTTCAGAAGAAAAAGAAAATTCTAACGACGACGAATTAATCTGCAACCTAAGAAAACCTAAATTATAAGGACAAGATGGAACAAAATTTTCTACTCTTCCGGTTAATTTTCCAAATCCATTTAAATTTAATTCGGCGTTTGCTTTATTTGCGTTTGGATCTTCGCATCCAAAAACATTTGGCAGAATTATTTCTCCTTTTGCTTTTATATTAGGCTCAATTCGAATCGTCTTTAAATTTGCGTAAAAATTTCCCGACAATTCTTTTACTTTAAATACGATTGATTCGGCGATTGGCAAATTTATTCCATCGGAAGAAATGACGCTTCTCGGCAATTCAAAAGAAAATTCTCCATCTCTTAAGCTTGAGGGAATATTGATTGAAGGCTCTTTTAAAAGATTAGAAACTGAGCTCGGCAAATTCGGAAAACTTATGCGCAAATTGAAATTAAAATTAAAATTCGAATTTATGACTTCTCTCCAATTTGCCCAATCAAATCGAAAAGAAGGAAGTCGAACAGAAGTAATTTGAAAACCAAATCCGCCCAATTCAAACGCTGGCAATACGCTTGAAGGCAAATTTAATTCAGGTATTTCAAAACCAGACGGGGAAAAATTCACGCCATTTATGCGCGGCAATTGCAGATTATTAAATTGAGGTATTTCTATATCGAAATCCATTCCCAACAAAAAATTCCAGCTTGAACTCGAATAAGTCAATTGATTTAAATTAAGATTATTAAGCTTTATTTTTAGCCATCCTAAATCAAGCGAATTTAAATTCAGATTGCTTCGAGGCGAAAAGCTAATTAAGTTAAAACCGCTTCCGCTTACTCTAAATGAAACATCGGCCCCTATTCTCGAAGTATCATTATTTTGAAAATCAAGCCCTGCCGTAGCTGTCAAATTAAAATCGAATTCTCTTCTTGCGACATTACCGCTTATAATTCCATTTATAGAAGAAATATTCAATTTAAATCTATCGCTTCCCGGCAATAATCGTATAGAATATTCTTCGTTTAACGATAACGATAATGTTCCGCTAAAATCGCCTTCGGGCAAAATTCTAAAATCATCAAGCGGAATAGTTTTTATTTCGTTGAAAAATTTAATCTTTCCATTAACATATAAAGCTGGTCTTGTTAAAGCGCTGAAAAATAATCTACAATTTATAAATTTAATTGAGACAAGCTCGCTTTCAAAATTATACAACGGTCTCGCGTCGTCTCCCAAGAAAATTAATTCGCCTTCAAGTCCAGAGCGAGATAAATTTAATTTTCCAATTCCAGAAAACGAAGAGCCGCTTCCAGGCAAATTAATATTTCCGCTTATACTTAATCCGTTTGCCAAATCAAAATTAATTTCTAATGGAGTAAATAATTCGCTTCTTAGATAATCTGGCAAATCGAATGAAGTTATAAAACCGGAAAAAGATCCTGATAAAATTGAAGTTATTATTTCTCCTTTTTGAACTTGAAAAGAATTTAAATTAACGGGAATTCTTCTTTGAAAACTTTCGCTAAATTTCAAAATTAAATCGCAAGAGCCATTTAAAACAAAAGACAATGGATTTTTAATTGAAGAAAGCGACGATAAATTTGTTAAAAAAGCAAAATCGGGAATAACAGTTATTGTATCAGGCAAAAAAGAAACGAGCCCGCCGCCCGAACTAGATGAATATCTAAAAGCAAATATTTCAGATTTGCCCTCTCGATCGGCGGCCGGCTCTCCATTTTGATCCAAAGCTATAACTTGCCAGACATATTCTTTACTATCTTCAAATCTAAGAGCGTCGGATGGATAATTTAACACATTCGAATTTAAAACTTCAGTTTCAAAGTGAGATACATTAGCCAGCAATGCCCTTTCATTAGTTTGACCCGGCAATTTTTCTACAATTTTTACTCTATAATTAATATTGAAATCTCTCGGAGAAAAAACAGGCGTCCAGCTAAAAGTTGGATTTTCGACATTAACTACGGAATTATTCGCCGGAGAAAGCAATTGAGGAGGATTGGGATACGTTATTTGAAAATTTGAACAATTCTCATGTAAAAGATTTCGATTGACGGCATTTAAAATTTTTATACACACTCTATAATTTCCTTCTGGAAATTTTCCGCTTCGAGCCACTCTCTCTCTTTGCGAACGATCATATTCTATATCTTGCCAATAGACTACATCGTAAGAGGCTAAATTTATTGTTTGAGGACCAGACGAAATTTGTTTTTCTTCGCTTTCAGATTTAAATACTTTTCCAAGCGATTCGTGAGTAAATTCTGATTGAATTATATATCTAACTGGCGAGCTGCCCGTATAAAAAAGCGTCATTCCTATAACGGTGGGATCTCTTTCCCAATCATTAATATAAGGGCTTGGAAACGAAGAAATATTTATTACGCTATTCCATTGAGAGCTTTGGGATATAAGTTTTCTTGGCAGGCCCCCGAAAAATAAAATAAATAACACTAAAAAGAACAGACTTTTTTTCATATGCCCTCTCTATTTTAGTTTTTAAAAATTAACTTTTTTTTAATTATAAAAAATTTTTTCAATAACTAATTAAAGGTCAATATTTGCGCCTTCATTATTTAAAGTTATTAAATCTAATTTTATAGTGTTTTATTGATTTTAAGGTTCAATAGAATTATAATTGTTTTTTTAATTAGTTTTTTGATTTCTATTTGCCGAATTGTCGTTTGCAAATTATTTTATTTTTTATAAAATAATAATTTTATAACTATTTTAGATTAAAATATTGTCAGTTAAGCCGCAATTTTGCTGTACAGAAAAAAGCGCTAATGTTTACATTTTAAGTCACAATAAAAATCTTCAATTCTTTAGAAATGAAATAATTTTAGAAAAGATAAATAATTATAAAACACGTCTAAGACATATGAAACACATGGCATAATTAAAAATCTAATTCGATAAATTGCTTGTTAAACTATATGTGTAATTTCAATTTATAAAAATATGATAATTCATTTTATATCATCGCATTATATTATGTTTCTTATCAAGCAATCTAACCAAGCCTCCCCATTTTGGATCGATTTTAAAGCCGTATTTTTCAAAAAACTTTTTATAAGTATAATAAGTCAAAACGGCTTTATATCCATCGGCGGCTAATCTTTGACAAAAATCCTCCAATAAAGCTCCTCCTAATCTTTTTTCCCTATAAGCTGAAGCAATAACTAAACCTTCAAGATTTGCCGCATTTTCGTTAATAATTGTATAACATAATCCGCCAATTAGATTGTAACCGTCGATATCTTCGAAAACTAGCAAATAATTATTTTCAGAGGCGATATTTATTGGATAATCATTTTGAACAAATAAACGATATAGAGCGCCAACTTCGGAAGGAGATACGGCCTGTCTAACATAATATTTTTTATTGTTTGAATCTTTTATCACAGTTTTAATTTCTATTCTAGGATGAGACGAATCTCCAACTTTAAACAACAACGGTTCATTAAATTCGGCGGTTTTATAAAAACTTATCGACGCAATAATACTTTTATCAAATCGATCTTCTAAAATATCGAACAATTCTAATAATTCGTAAAGTTTTGCTGGAGAATCTTTTTTATTTTTTGCAATCGCCGATATTAACCTATCGAAAGCTTTTCTTGTCTTTTCAGAGCAATCCTTAAAATATGTATCGCGATATAAAACAAAAATCGCATATTTTTCATATTTATAAATTTGATATAGATAAGACAATTTTTCAACAAAATCCGCTTTAGCTTTATTTGAATAGTCAAATCCGCTTGACAGCCATTCTTCATATTTCGATTTAGCCAGCTCGACAGATAGATGGACATAACAATTTTTTTCAATTTTTTGCAAATAATTTTGCAATAAGTCTAAAATTTTTATATTATCAAAATAAACATTATCGTTTTTCGACTTAATTTCCAACTCGTTAAATATTTTTTTCGATTGTTCATAGCCAAACGCCTCTATTATCGCGTCAAAAATCCACTCAATGTTTAATAAATTCTTTACGTATGGATAAAATGCGATAGTTTGCCTATAAAAATTTTTTAAAATTTGTTTTACAATTTCCAATGGATTATCGCAATAATCCCACCCAGATAGAGACAATATTTTGGCTCGCTCTACAAAATCTAATTCGTTTGCTGTCGCATTAAAAGGAGAAACTAAACCAGGAATAATTTTTCTATCAGACAAATCCCAAGCTAGAAAAATAGAAGAGAAACCTCTTACAAAAAATTTTTTCCATTTAATTCTTTCCGATTCTTTTGATTCTGAAATTCTTGTCGTGGCATATTCTTTTATTTTATCCCATATTGATAGTTCGTTAACGTAAGCTAAAGTCGCGGCTCCATGTTTTGATCGATAATTGCCAAAGCGAGGAAATATTTTGAAACCGCTTGGATGATAAGACAATTTTATCATCCAATATAAAGTTTTTCTTATAGTTTCTTCTTTTAAGTCTTCTTTAATAAAAAGCATAATATCATAATGCTTTTCCGCTTTAGTTTTAACGGATAATCTGTATAACATTGAAGAACGACTTGACAATAACTTAGCAACCCATATGCCTTCGTATGCAACCGCTGAGAGTTCGAATGAAAAATCATCGTATATTAAAGCTATGGCTTCCTTTAAAAAACTTCCGTCGCTCAAAACTTTTTTAATTTTTTCTCTTTCTTTTTGCGATATATCTTCTAAGAACACAAGATTTTCTTCCCAAAAAGTTGGAGTAATTTTATCTTTAAAATTGATAAAACTTTCCTCAAAATGATTAGCTAATTTTCTATATAATTCAAGCGCGTATTGCGACAATTCCGGACATTTATCAAACAATAACCAACTGACAAACTCGGCTCGAATTGCTGGATAATTTTCAATTTTTCTTAAGCCAATATTATATAAAATATCTAAGATACTTTTTAATTGTTGAACAATAACGTCTGAAGCGGGCCATGTAATTCCTTTTCGATACGCGTCCATTCTTAAACGCATATTTTCTAATCTTATTTTCTCAAATCCATATTCGCTTATTTCGATTATTGAATCTTCGTCAAGAAACGGTTTGCCGCTTTTTAGGAAAGCGGGCAAATATTTGGAATAATCAATTTCCGGCTCGTCAGCCAACATTATTTTATAGGCTCTATTTCTTACGGCAAAATCTGGATGATTGGCTAAAGCCTCGATTCTTCTTCTAATTAATTCGGATAATAAATAATTTTCAATTTTTAATCTTATTTTCAAAGATTCCAATGCGGCTAAAGATTGCGTTTCTCTTTCGTAAATTGAAATTAATATTAATTCTAATATTTCAGACATCTTTAAAGAAAAATTTTTCAGAGTATCTCTCGAAGTTGCGATTATCTCCTTTTTTTGTATGCCATCGTCCAAAATTATTTGAGAAGAAAAATTTTCAAATTTTGTCTCCCAATTTTCTTTGCATTTGCAAAAATCCATCAGCGAAAAATTTCCTCCCCATAGCAAAGGTTGCCTTATTATCGTTCCTAAATCAATCGCATTTTCTTTGTGAGTATAAATGAAATCTCCGATTAATATTCTATTGTCTTCTAATGTTTTTATTCTCAAATATTTCTTTTGACTTTTGTTTTGAATGCCAAAATCGTCTTTCCTTAAATCGTTTAATGTTATTCCCATATCTCTTATAAGCCAGCTGGGAAAAATTAATTTTGTTTTCTCAAAATTAAATTCATATGATTTAGCTTGATACAAACTTGAAATTAAATCTTTATAGTTTTCTTTTATCTTTTTGCGATTATAAGTTCCCTTAGGAGTAATTTCCCCTTTTTCAAAACTGAAGTCTTTTTCTAAAATTAAAAAGTTAACGATTCGTTCATGAGGAGAAAGCGACTTATTTGCTTCTACGATTAATGCTCTTATATATTCTTCTAATTTTTCTTCATTATGCAAATTCTTAATAAAATTATCTTCATAATTAGGATAAATCATTACGCAACAATACGCCTCTCCATCGCCTGTCAAAAAAGCTCTTTTAATTCCCGGAGAATTTTCAAGCAAGCTTTCGGCTTTTCTTGGAGCAATTGTTTGTCCTTTAACATTCTTATAAATATCTTTGATTCTATCTACAATTTTATAATGTCCATTTTCTATAATTTCAAACAAGTCTCCTGTTTTTAGCCAACCTTCTTCGTCAAAAGTTTCCCCATCTAAATAAACCGCAACATAAGGACCGCGAATCATCAACTCGTTTTCCGAAGATAACTTAGTTTCAATACCAGGCAAAGGTTTGCCGACGGATTCTTTTACATATTCTCCGGGAGGAGTCATTGTTATTCCGCCTGTAGCTTCTGTCATTCCAAAGCCGCTTAATAATTCTATCCCCATCTTTCGAAAAAAATAAAATACCGACGGTTCAAGATACCCAGCGGCTGATAATCCCCATTTAAATCGATTTCCAAATATTTCTTCGAATAATTTTTTTTCGTCTTTTTCGCTTGCTAAGTTTTGTTTTTCAAAAAAATAATCTCTAAGTTGCAACCATCTAATAGGAACGCTGATAAATCCCGTCGGCTTGAAAATTTTAAACATTTCTAATAGATTTTCAAGCGAGGGATTTCCAACAAAAACATATTCGCCTCCCCAATAAATCGTTCCTAATAATTCGAGATACCTACCAAAAGTATGATATAAAGGCAAATACGAAACAAAAACATTATCGTCGCCAACAAAAGGCAGCGCCGCTCCCCTTGCAAATCTTTTGCTTGTTAAATTAAAATCGCTAAAACACACCCCTTTTTGAAAGCCAGAACTTCCGCTTGTAAACATTATCGTTTTTATATCTTTAATATTTTTTCTTTTATATAAGCCGAGAAAATTTTGAGTTTCATAGCTTGACATTAATCCTATTTCTTTTTGAAGAATGAAAATATTTTTTTCAGTAAATTTTATATCTTCTTTGCCAAGATATACTATATTGATTTTTCTATTAATTTTATTTGACAGCGTTTCAACTTTGCTAAGTCGATCTGAATTGTCAACGCATACGATGTTTGGTTTTATTTTATCAAAGATAGAATGCAAACTTTCAAAATCTAATTGCGGATTAATAGGAGAAACCAAAATATCAAATAATAAACAAGCCAAATCGGACATAGCGCCTAATGGAGAATTATCGCATAATAAAATTACTCTTGGCTCTATTGACAACTTAAAAAAAAGAGCGGCTATTTTTCTTATTGTTCTATATGCGCTCTCATAAGAGATTACATTTTCGGAACCGTCGTTATAACTTCTGAATAACGTTTTTTGAGAATATTTTGCGACTCGGGTTTCAAATATATCCAATAAATTATAATTGGATAATTCGATAATTTTTATGGAAGCATTGGCGCATCTGTATCTTTCTTCTAAAGATAAAGATTCTAAAAAGCTTTTCGTTCTAAATATTTCTAAAATTCCTAATGCATTTTCTTTTTTAAAAAAGAGAGGCTCTTGTTCGATAGCTTTTTCGACGCAATTTAAAAAACGAGATGCGTTTTCGCCGCATTTTTCATTTGAACTTAATAATTGTTCAATCTTTGGATATTCCGTCCTTAAAATTTGATTTGCCAACATAATAAATCGCGTTTTTTTAATTTGCTTGCAATTGATTTTCAATTTATCTAAAAATTAGATTATTTCAAAAAATTATAACGTCTGCAATTAAACGACAATATTTAACAATTAATTTGACGCATTTTAGTTTAAGTAATAGCAACTATTAAAAATTTCTTTATCATTGTTAAGTTATTTGGTTAAAAAAACAAGCAATTTTTTAGCCTAAATAATTTTTGAAAAAAAAATTATTATTTGTATATTTAATATCTTAAAATAAAGTTCTGGAGAGGTGGCAGAGTGGTTGAATGCGGCGGTCTCGAAAACCGTTATACTGCGCAAGCGGTATCGGGGGTTCGAATCCCCCTCTCTCCGCTCAATACTAAAAATTCATAAAGCCAAACTTATCGCAATTAAATTAATATTTTTCTATTTCAACCGCTTCGGCTGGAAAAGTTACGGTAAAAATTGTTCCTGTATTAACTTCGCTTTCTACTTTTATATTTCCTTTTAGCAATTGAGCGTATTTTTTTACAATAGTCAATCCTAAACCGGAACCTTGAAAATCTCGAGCCGTGCCTTCGCTTACCTGCCTAAATTCTTCGAAAATTACGTCTAATTTATCCTTCGGTATTCCAATTCCGCTGTCGGCAACTTTTATCTGGCAATTTCCTTGAACATAATCAATTTCGATTAAAACATATCCTTTTAAGGTAAATTTTATCGCATTATTTACAAGATTTGACAAAATTCCAAGTATAAACCTTTCGTCTGTCTTTATAATCAATTTTGAAAAAGAGACCTTCTTTTTTAATTCAATATTTTTTTGTAAAGCTGTTTTTTCAAATTGCTTATAGACATCATCGACAATGTCGACAATATTTGTTTCCTTAATAACCGCTTCAGTTTTATCAAACTCAAGTTTTGTTAAATCTAAAATATTTGAAAGAGTATCTATCATCCTTTGAGAAGAGCGCAAAATGCCCTCCGCCATATCTACAGCTTCTTCGCTTTCCGACAATTCGCGCAATAACTGAGCGTAACCCATAATTCCTAGAAATGGAGTTCGCAATTCATGACTCATATAGGCAAAAAATTGAGTTTTCAATCTATTTATTTCTTCCGCTTTTTCTTTAGCTTCGGTAAGTTCGGCAATTAATTTTTTTAGTTCTGTAACATCTTGCTTCACAATGACTACTCTAAATAATTTTCCTTCCGAATCTTTAATAGGAGCTATAGCGACGCTTTCCCAGTAAAATTCGCCATTTTTCTTTTTGCTATATAATTCTCCTCTCCAGATTTCTCCGCTTAAAACTTTTTTCCAAATTTTTTCATAAAATTCTTCAGAATTAAATCCCGATTCAAGCATTTGAAAATTTTGTCCTATTACTTCAGAGATATCATAATAAGTTATTTTTTTCAAAATTGAATTCGCATAAATGATATTGCCTTCTAAATCTGTAATAATAATTATATTAGGACTTTGCTCGATTGCTTCGCTAAGAAGCCTAATTTGTTCGTCGTATTTTGTTTTTTCAATGTACAAGCTAAGATTGTCGGCAAAAATTTTCATTATTTCTAAGCTCAAGTCGTCATAAGCGTGTTTATCTTCATAATCTTGAATAGCAAAAACACCAACTACCTCTCCTTTAACAATTAAAGGAGCTCCCATCCATATTTTAGCTTTTTCCCCAATTAATCTTATTTCGCCTTTTTTTAACAAATCTTCTATTTGTTCTTCTTTTATCAATATTGCTCTTTCTTTTTTTATAACCTGATAACTCATTGATCCTTCGGCATGCCATCTTTCGATATCGTCATACATATCTTCGTTATACGGCGAATAGAATTCATGTTTCTTTTTATCATAAAAAGCGACGTAAAAATTAGATATATTTACCAATTTGCCCATCTCTTTTCTACATTCGTAAAAAAGTTCTTTTAAATTCTTTGAAGTCAAAACTGCGTGAAAAATTGTAGACTGAATTTGCAAGATTAGTTCGTTTCGTTTTTTTTCCGTTATATCTATAGCGACTCCAATTCCAGCTGGCCTTCCTTTCCAGTTAATTAAATCCGCGCTATAATCCAACCACTTTATTTTTCCGCTTTTGGTAATAATAGGAAATTCGTATCTTTTAACCACTTCTTTGCCTTTCAACCTTTCGAAACCTATCATCTTGATTATTTCTTGATATTTAGGATGAACCATTTCCCAAAAATTCATTTGCATTATTTCTTCCCTTGACATTTCAAGCGCTTGACAGCAAAGATCGTTTACGAATACAAACTTAACGTCCTGATAAACAAAAATTAATGCGGCTGATGTATTCGCCACTTTTTCGAAAATTTCCTGACTTTCTTTTAAAGCTTTAATCGTATTTTTCCATTCAGTCAGATCTCTTACTACGGAAATTACCCTATTTTCTCCGGCAATGCATGAATAAATTAAAACAACTTCTACCCAGAAAAGTTCTCCATTCTTTTTTTTTGCAAGCCATTCAAATTTTTCTTGACCAGTTGCCGAAACACTTTGAATTTTTTCAAGAATGGTTTTCTGATCATAAGGATATATATCCGCGCTTAAATCTGAAATGCTTTTTTTCAATACTTCTTCTTTTACTTCGTAACCATACATGATTAAAACTGCTTTATTGATGTCCAATACCTCCCCTGTTTTAGCGTCGTGAATAAATATACCCTCGTTAATATTGTCGAATATTTCCCTATATTTAGTTTCGCTTTTCTTTAAATTATCTTGATAAAGATTCTTTTCTTGAATTTCTTTCTCCAAATCTTCGACTAAACTTATCAAAGCGGCTCTTGTTTTTTTTAATTCTAAATTTTGAGCGATAAGTTCTTCGTTTTTATTTTTATTCTCTTCCAAAAGTTCTTTAAGCCTATTTTCAACGGTCTTTTTTGTCGAAATGTCTTTAATAAAAAGATATATTTTATCTTTGTCAATTTTTTTTAATTTTATTTCGCAAGCGATTCTCGGCTCGCAATTAAACGAAACAGTAATTGGTCTCTCAATTAAATTATAGTTTTCATCTTTAATAAGAAATAATATCATATTGTCCGATTCTTCGGGATTGATCGCGTCTAAAAAGTTTTGAAATTTTCTTAAATGCGAAATAATTTCTTGCCCATTTGCGGGGTTGTTCTTAAAATCTATAATTTTGCCAAAGCTATCCGTTTCCAAAATAATTTCGTCGATTGAATCTAATATTAAAGTCTTTTCTTTTTGATTTTTTTCAAGCTCTCTGTTTAGTTTGAATGTATCCGTTAAATCTCTAAATAAAACAAGAAAAGCTTCTTCTCCAGAATATTTAATAGGCATTGCGACAACTTCAAGAAACAACTTATTTCCGTTAAATGTAATAATTTTCTCTATTATTGGCGGAACCGCTTTTTTGTTTTTTTTCATTAAATCTATTCTATTTCTAACTTCGGGCAAGGAATTTTTATCAAAAAAAATAAATATGGATTTGCCAATAATATCATTTTTATCTTTCGCTTCGGAAAGTTCAAGTAATGTTTTATTGATATATTTTATAATTCCATTAGTATGAATTAAAATTCCTATTGGCAACATATCGCCAAATTTTTCAATAAAAAAATCAAAAGGAACTGCTTTAATGAATATTTTTTTTAAAAAATTTCCTATCATAGTTTTTTGAGCTTAATTAATTTAAAGTTCATATTCTTTGTATTTTGCGCTCTTCCCCTGCTGTTTAAGCAAAAAATTAACTTCTTTTTTCAATTCTATAATTTTTAATTCTCTATCTAAGAAAAACTTATTTTGTCTTTCAAGCTGTTCAATTGTCTCGTTCAATTCTTTTTGCAACCTTTCTATTTCAGTAAAATTAAACAATAAAATAAAGACTATTTTTTTATCATAATAGCTTCCATCGTAAATTTTTGCATGACATATAATATTAAAATTTTCATTCAATTTTAATTCAATTTTTATATTTTGCTTCTCTCCTTCATAAGCGTAAGCGATAGAAGAAATCAGCAGATTTTTATTTTTTTCATCTAATATTGAAAGGCTTGTTAGATATGATCCTATTAATTTATTTTTATCAATCTTCAATAAATCCTTAACGGCTTCGTTTGCATTTAAAATTTTTCCAAATTTATCGCATATTAAAACTGACTCAAATACAGTATCAAACAATTGTTTATAATTTTTTTCTCTTTCTAAAATATCCTGACGCAAATTTAATTCGTAAGTATAATCTTTCATCAATATTATCTTTCCCAAAACTTCTCCTTTCTCTGAAAAAATATTTGCAAAACTTAATAAAATGGGAATCTCGTTTCCTTTATTATTTTTTAAAATATAAATAAAGTTTTTTCCTTTTATTTTGTTTTCGTCGTCTTTAGAAGCAATAAAAAGAGTCGATGGTTTTATATAATTTGTTTTAGAATTATCAAACTCTGCCAGTTCAAAAAGCTCGTCTATTTTTTTTTGTTTGCATAATTTTTCTTCCGCATTTAAAATTGCTTCAGCCGCTTGATTTAAATTCTTAACTTGAAAATCGTTGTCTATAATAATAATTCCGTCGTAAACTGAATAAAGCGCCGATTTAAAGAATGCGGAAGCTACGCTATAATCGTTAATTAGCTGTACGTTTTTGCGTTGAATAATAATAAAATACCCCATCATTGCAAGAGTTAACGGATATAACGTTAAGATTGTTGGCAAAATTTTTTGAAGAGAGAACAACACTAAATCGAATTTTCTAAAATTTAATATTGATATAAGAAATAATAATAAAACGCTAAGATTTAAACCAAATAAAATTAAACTAAAAAAATTTAATCTAACTTTGTTTTTTTTAATTAAAATATAATAAGTAAAACTTAAAGCGTAAGATAAAATTAAAACTAAAATTCCAATGAATAAACTTTGTTGACTTTGATAAATCCTGCCTAAAATAGCTATCGCTAAAGCTATAAAGCCGGCAATTGGACCATAAAATATAACGCAAATGCTAATTAAAATTGATCTTCCATCTACTCTGATTGGAATATTGGAGTCGAGAGGAAAGTAAAGGGCAAAAACTGTTATTAATCCAAAAAAAATTCCAATAAATACTATGCTTAGAGCTTTTTGTTTTACATAATATTCTATTATATTAGCTACAACAATTAATACAATAAAGATCGCCAGAAGATTTATCGTTTCAAAAATAAACATAAACTTATAATATTATTTTTATATTTAAAACCTATTGGTTAATTTGCAAAATAAACAATTAAAAATAAT
>Ga0068706_1000131_pt1 | contig 36695 bp, 31 predicted proteins | sample YNPMSBMetaG_FD_65632 | JGI IMG/M metagenome (GOLD analysis project Ga0068706, IMG submission 65632) | Anoxygenic and chlorotrophic microbial mat microbial communities from Yellowstone National Park, USA - YNP MS-B MetaG | ecosystem: Environmental > Aquatic > Thermal springs > Hot (42-90C) >...
TTCCCAGCCGGCGGGCAAGCGCGGCATTATCCAGCCCTTCGCGTACCAGCAGTTCCGCCGCTCGGCGCTGAGCTTCCGTCAGGCGTTCGTTCCAAAATACGCGCTTGCGGCGCAGGCTCTCCCCGTCACTGATCTGAGCGTGCCGGCGCAGCGCCTCCCATGGATCGGTTGATTCTTGCAGCAGCAGATGTGCTGAAGCCGCCTCGTCCCAGCGCAAAAAGGGAACCTCGACCACCGTAAAACGGGCCTCGGCCGCCGGGTGCAGTCCCTTGACCGCCCCGCCCCACGGCGCCGATGAAATCATATGCCAGATGCGGTCCTCGCGCCCAAAGAGCAGCTGCGCCGCCACCATGCCGAAAACCGCCATGGTCTTACGCCCGCTCACCAGGCTGAGGTGTACCCGCTGACCGGCAAAGCGCGCCGCCCGAATGTGCGCATACAGCGCGCGCAGCAAAGCCCAGATATCGGCCTGCGTGGCAATATCCAGCACCGGGCGGGTGCTTTCGCTGAGCGCCACCAGGCGCAAACGCAGCCCCGGGTAGGCAACTGGAAACTCCCCGGCCAAAGTTTGCGCCGCCTGCAAAATGGGCTGCGCCTGTGTATGAATGACGACCACCTCTTCTATCGGGTAACCCTGCTGCAAAAGCCAATCCAACAGCCAGGTAACCCCCTGCGGCTCGCTGCTAAGCGTGGAAATGAGAAGATCACCCATAAATTACATTTTGTAATTACATCACCGATTCAGAAAACAAACCCAAACAAAACCAGTTTAGCCAAAAACCCGCCCTTGCGCAAGCCAAATGGATGCCGAATTTTCGGAACGTACTCATAAACCCAGCCAGTCATTTTCGCTCATAGAGCAGCCTGCCTTTTGTTAGAATTTCGCACAAAAAGGTATCTTTCTTTTGGATAGCAGCCTGTACTTCTGCGGGTGTCTTTACAACCAGATCTACCGGAAAGGCACGCGGCCGCATCAATCGAGAAACCAGCAAAAAACGCTCCGCCGCCGGCAAGTCAGTATCCATGATAATCAGCAGATCCACATCACTGTCGGGCGTCGGATTGCCATGTGCGTACGACCCGAACAAAATGATTTTATACGGGCGCAGTTCGCGCACCAGCCGCTCCACCACCTGCGGCAGGCTTTCAGCGACCGGCGGAAAACCGCGCGGCGCCGTTTTCTCATCCAGCCATCCTTCTTTCACCGCTCAAACCTCCAAGTGGATTATAACCCCAATCCGGCTGAGAAAAAGAATGTTTGGATGGGCAAACAGCCAGGAAGAAATGACCGGTCAGGATGAACTTCTCTCACCCTTGACGGTAACGTTTAGGTATTAATTCCTAAGCATTTTTAGGTATTTCTTCTGTTTGTCCGTGCACAGAAATCCTATATAATGAAAGCAGTTCGTTGTTTTCGGCCGCTTTGGCCGCTTCAGTGGGGATTGGTTCACAGGAGGTTTTCATGCCGTTGAATCTGGAATATACCGGTCATCCATTTTACGATGTCGGGCTGGCGACGCTGACCGCCTTTGCCCGCAAACAGCATCCCGCCGAGTTGGAGCCGGCCGACCTGCAGGCGGCTGCCGACTACATGAAGAAGAACTACGTGGTCAACCCGCTCAAGTCCTTCCTGACGGTGGCTTTTCCCAATTCGGGTTTCACCCAGCCGGCTTACGAAAAACAACCCGAAAAGCGCGTGATTTATGCCGATGCCGCGCTGTACGCCTTCAATGCTCCCGCCAGCGGGGAGCTCGACCCGCTCAACAGCCGGCCGGCCGCCGAGGTGCGCTACGATGTCAAAGGCGAACTGCCGCCCGGACGTGCCTACCGCCAGCACCTGCCCCTGCTCACCGGCGAGGGGGTGATCAACTTCTTCCCCTACGGCGACGCCGGTCTGCCGCTTTCCGGGGTGAGCATGCTGGCCGTGCAGGCGCTGCCGCTGGGCTGCGCCAAGGTGAACGGACGGCTGCTGGCCGTCCACAGCGATTCGCCCGCTCTGCTGCTCTACTTTGCGCGCACCTTTTTGGAAATCAACCGCCGGAATATCCAGCTGGCACAAACCGCTGGCGATTCCAAGCTGCCCGAAACCAGCCCCTATTACCCGCGCACCCTGCTGATTGACCTGCTGCTCGCCGCCGTCCGTCAGGCGGAAGACCGCGCCGCCGACCAACCCCTCACCCTGACCGCCTACCACTTCACCAACAGCGGACAGGGCGCCGAGCTGCAAATTTACCCGCTGCCCCTCGAAGTGGGCGCTTTCCTGCGCGCCGCCGCCGGCCCCGCCTACCGCGCCCAGTGGGAGGCTCTGGTGCAGCGCGGCTGGCAGCTTCCCCGCAGCGGGGGCGAGGATCAGCCGCACTACAATCGGCTCTACGAAGACCTGTTCAGCCTGCCCGATGCGGCGCCCGTCTTCATCCGCCGCTACTTCTTGCGCCGCCCGGCCAGCCGCAAAGACAAACTCGACCCCACCACCGAATACGACACCCGCCGCGAGGCAAACCTCATTTCCTGGTCGCTGACCGAACTCTTCTTAAGAAAGGTGATGCAAATGGAAAAAGAACGCATTGACTCAATCCGCTCGCTGGGCGATCAGCTCGCCCAATATGTGCTGCAAAGCAACGACCGCTCCTTCTTCAACACGTTTTGGATGGCGCGCAATTACGGACAGGTGCGCGCCGCGCTCATTCGTGCCTCGGCCCGTCAGGTGCGTAACCAGCACCCGCCGCTCATCGGGCTGGATCAATTCCTGAACGTCTTTGAGCAGTATGAGGACGTTCCCAACGGCGACTGGCGGCTGGGGCGCGATCTGGTGCTGATTCGCATGCTGGAACGGCTTTACGCGCAGGGCTGGCTGCAGCAGCACGCCGAAGAACTCCCCGAAGCCGAAGAAGACGCCGCCCAAGAAACCGATTAACCCAAAATACTCAATCCTTTCACCCATTCACAGGAGGAATTCAGCCATGTCTTTCGTCACCGGTTTGATTTTGATTGACGCCCCCGCCTCGGCCCTCAACAATCTGGGCAACATCCCCGGCAGCCTGACCGATAACGCCGTCGGCGTGAAAGCCATCAACACCCGCGAAGGCGCCTACCCCTACGTTTCGGCGCAGGCCTTCCGCTACTGGCTGCGCGAAACGATCCGCGAACAGGTTGCCGAATGGCAAAATTCGCCCGTCTTTCGCGAAAAGAAAATTGCCTACACCGACGCCAACCCCATCCTCTACTGGGATGACGACCTGTTCGGTTACATGCGCGCTCCCTCAAAACAGACCGAAGCCGTTCAGCAGCGCGAACAGAGCGGGCTGGTCAGCAACGCTACCCCCACCGCCGAAACGGTCACCCGCGTTTCCCCCTTCCGCGTCAGCACCCTGGTTTCGCTCGGCCCGGTTCGCCTGATCAACGACTTCGGGGTCATGGCGCGTCAGGAGGGCGACCCCGTTCCGCACGAGCATCAGTTCTACCGCGCCACGCTGCAGGGGCTGTTCTCGCTTGATCTCAACGCCGCCGGCACCTTTACCTATGCCGACCGCACCGGCTACCTCAATCTGGATGAGCCGCGCATCCGCCTGGCAGAACAAAAGCAGCTCCAGCACCTGCCGGCGCTCAAAGCCTACCGCCTGCCGACCGCCGAACGCCTGCAGCGCGTGCGCGCTTTGTTCAGCGGCCTGGCGGCGCTCAGCGGCGGCGCCAAACAAACCCTGCACTACACCGATGTCAGCCCGGATGTGGTCTTTCTGGCGGTAACCCGCGGCGGCAACCACATCTTCGGCCACATCTTCACCGGTCAGGGCGAGCGCGCCGCGCTCAACCTGCCCGCCCTGGAAGAAGCCCTCACCGTCCACCGCGAGGACATCCTCTCGGATGTGTACGTCGGCTGGGTGCAGGGCTTTCAGGATGCCGAACGCAGCCGCCTTCTGGACGCGCTGCAGCACAGCCCCGCCCTGGCCGCCTGGCAGGGCCGCCTGCACGTGGATCACCCCCGCCGCGCTTTCGAGGCGCTCAGCTCGGCGCTGGAAAGCCACCCCGAGTGGCTGGAATGAACCGCACAGGAGGCACGCCCATGCGCGTCCTGAAAATCACCGCCGAAGGGCTGACCACGTCCTTCCGCTACCCCTATTACATGATCGGCGTGCAGCCCACCTACGAGATGCCCCCGCCCGCCACGCTCTACGGCCACATTGCCGGCGCATTGGGCGAGTGGTTCGACCCGCGCGGCGTGCGCTTTGCGGTGCGCTTTTCCTACCGGCGCAAACACACCGAACTGGAAACCACCTACATCCTCTCCGCCGCCGGCGGCAGCCTGAAGGGCTTTCCCAACACCCCCAAAACGCTGGAAGGCGAGGCCAACCCGCTCAAACGTGAGATCCTCTTCTTTCCGCGCCTGACGCTCTACCTCAACCGCCCGGAATGGGAAAGCGCCTTCCGCAGCCCGCGCTACGCCGCCTGTCTGGGACGCTCGCAGGACCTGATCACCTACCGCAAGGTGGAAACGCTGGAAATCGAGCCGGTTGAGGCGGCCTATTTTGAAAACACGCTGCTGCCCTACGATTTCGTCCGTTTTACCCTGGCCGGGCGCAGCGTGCTCATGCCGCGCTGGCTGGATACCACCCGCCAGCGTCACCCGCTTTTCGAGCGCTACCTCATCCTGCAGCGCCGCGTTCATACCCGCAATTTAATGCGGCCAGCCGATGCCGCCCTGCCGCCCATTTATGCCGACCCCGGCGAGCCGCGTATCGAGGATGACCCGCTCGGGCTGGTCTTTCACACCTGGGTGGAGGATTGAGCCGTGCTGCCCCCCTGCCAGCCGCAAGGTTTGCACCATCTCTGGGCAAAAAGCCCTCCGCCCGGCAGCTCCGCCGGTCAAAGTCTGGCGGAGCATACCTGGCTGGTCCTGGCCCGGCTGGCCGACCTGATTCACCTGCGCCCCCATCTGCCGCAAACCCTGGGTGTACCGCGTTTGTGGCACATCTTCTTCTGGGCAGCCTGGCTGCACGATTTCGGCAAAGCCGCCCGCGGCTTTCAACAGGTGCTGCGCGGCAAAGCCCGCCGCTGGAACTACCGCCACGAGGTGCTCTCGCTCGCCTTTGTGGACTGGGCTTCCGCCGATCTGGAAGCCGATGAGCAAATTTTGCTCGCCGCCGCAGTTGCCACCCATCACAAAGACTGGCACGAACTGGACGACTACCGCACCCCGCCGGACGAAGACAGCGACCCGCTCCCCGCCATGCTCGAGGAGCTCGACCCCGCCGACATCCCCCTCCTCTACCGCTGGATCGAAACCTGCGCCGCTGCCTGGCGGGACGCGCTCGACCTGCGCCCCTGCGGCGTGGAAATTCCCTCCCTGCCCGAATTGCGGCAGGCACAGGCCGGCCTGCAGCCCAAAAGCATCCGCCGCCGGCTGCAGGCCATTCAGCAAACCGTGCTGGAATGGGAGGAACAGGCCTACCGCGCCGGCAGCCGTGAGGAGATGGCGCCGGTTTTCCGCCCGGCCATTGTACTGCGCGGCCTGATGATTCAATCCGACCACCTCGCCTCGGCCGGCAGCGATTCGCTCCCCGCCCGCATCGAAGCCGTCCCCGCTCTGCTGGCTGAGCTGCGCAGGCTCTCGCAAGGCAGCTTTCAGTTGTACGCCCACCAGCAGGCCGCCGCCCAAACCCCGGGCAGCGCGCTGCTGATTGCCCCCACCGGCAGCGGCAAGACCGAAGCCGCTCTGCTGTGGGCCGCCCATCAGCAGCCGCCGCGCCTGTTTTACACCCTGCCCTTTCAGGCCAGCATGAACGCCATGTTCGACCGCCTGAATGCCCTGCTGCCCGGGCGGGTGGGGCTGCTGCACGGGCGCAGCAGCCTCGCCCTCATGCAGCGGCTGATGGATCAATCCTACACCCCGCAGGAGGCCGCCCGCCTGGCGCGCCAGCTGAACGACCGCGCCGCGCTCGGTTACTACCCGCTGCGCGTCTTCAGCCCTTACCAGATGCTCAAGGCATCCTTTCAACTCAAAGGTTACGAAACCCTGCTCGCCGAATTCAGCGAAGCGGCTTTCATCTTCGATGAAATGCACGCTTACGAGCCCAGGCGTCTGGGAATGATTGCGGCCACCATCCAGTTTCTGGCGCAGCATTACGGCGCGCGTTTCTTCGTCATGTCGGCCACCCTGCCGCACATGCTGCGCCGCCAGCTGCGCCAGCGGCTGAACGACCCCCCCGTGCTGCGCGCCGAACCGCAGCTCTGCCGCCGCTTTCAGCGCCACCGCCTTCACCTGCTGGAAGGCGGCCTGCTGGACGAAGAAAACCTGCAGCGCATCTGCCGCAGCGTGCAGGCGGAAAACCTGCAGGCGCTGGTGGTGTGCAACACCGTCCAGCGTGCCCAGCAGGTCTGGGAACGGCTGCGCTCCAGCCTGCCGCCGGGCATTCCCCTTTTTCTGCTGCACAGCCGCTTTTGCATGCGCGACCGCCTGCGCCACGAAAACGCCATCCTTCAGGCGGCCGGGCTGGGCAGCCGCCGTCAGCCGCTGGTGGTGGTCGCCACTCAGGTGGTGGAAGTCAGCCTCAACCTTGACCTGGACGTACTGTACAGCGACCCCGCCCCGCTGGAAGCCCTGCTGCAGCGCTTTGGACGGATCAACCGGCTTGGCCTGCGTCCCCCGGCCGCCCTGTACGTCTTCACTCAGGATGAAAAGGTCTTCGGTTACGTCTATCACCCCCGCGAGCAAATCTCCCGCACGCTCGACCTGCTGAAGGAACGCACCGCCCGCGCCAGGCCCAACGGTTTGCTGCTGGATGAAAGCGCCCTGCCCGGCTGGCTGGATGAGGTCTATCAGGACAGCCTGCTGGCGCGTTGGGAACAGGACTTTGAAGCCTCATTGCAGGAATTTGAGGAAAACTTCCTCGCCGCCCTCAAGCCCTTTCATTCCGATCAGGCCCTCGCCGGGCAGTTCAACCGCCTGTTCGATTCGCTGGAGGTGCTGCCCGAAGCGCTGTACGACGAGTACATTCAGGCTCAGGAGGAGTACCGCTACCCGGATGCCGACCGCCTGCTGGTGCCGCTGGGCTGGTGGCAGGTGCAGCGCTTGCGGCAGATGGGCGTGGTCATGGAGGGGGATGAACGCCTGCCGCCGGTCGTCCGCCTGCCTTACGACGAAATACTCGGCCTGCAGCTGCCGGGCAGCGGGATGACCCCCAGCCCGCCGGACGCCGATCAGGCAGAGGATTTCGATTAAACGGCCGGCAGTGCGGCCGGTGGGGGATGAATCGGTCTATTGATCCAATGACTATACGAAATGGAGGAAACCATGCCCATTATTCAGCACCTTATCGTGGATGAATTTGGCGCCTTCATCGGCAAACACAGTGAACGTATCATCGTCACCAAGGGCGAGCAGAAACTTACCCAGGCCCCCCTCGTCCATCTCGAATCCATCCTCATCGCCAGTTCCGGCGTCAGCCTCAGCGCCGACGCCATCCGCGAATGCACCCAGCGCGGCATCCCCATCTTTTTTGTCAGCGGCAGCGGCAGCCCCTATGCCGCCCTCTACAGCGCCGGCCTGACCGGCACGATTGCCACCCGCCGCGCCCAGCTGCGCGCCTACGATACCACCCTGGGCCTGGATATGGCTCTGGCCATGGGCAGCGGTAAATTACAAAATCAGGCCAACCTGCTCAAGTACATCGCCAAGTACCGCAAAGAAACTCAGCCCACACTGTACGAAGAACTGCGCCGCACTGCCCTGGAAATTGAAGACCAGCTGGTGGAACTGGCCCAGTACCGCACCCTGCCCGAATTTCGGGAAGGCAGCCTGACCGTCGAAGCCGTGCGCGATCAGCTGCTCGGCATTGAAGGCCGCGCCGCCGAACGCTACTGGAGCGCCGTAACCCAAATTCTGCCCGAAAAATACGCCTTTCCCGGCCGCTTGCGGCGCGGCGCCGCCGACCCGGTCAACTCGGCGCTCAATTACGGTTACGGCATTCTTTACGGTCAAATTGAACGCGCCCTGGTGCTGGCCGGTTTGGACCCCTACGCCGGATTTCTCCACGCCGACCGGCCCGGCAAACCTTCCATGACGCTCGACTTCATCGAAGAATTTCGCGCCGTCGTGGTGGACCGTACCATCTTCGGCATGGCCAACCGCGGCATCCCCTTTGCACAGGACGAAGACAACCGTCTGAGTAAGGACTTCCGCCGTCAGCTGGCCGAAGCCATCCTTAACCGTTTGGAAAGCAGTGTGGAATACGAAAACAAACGCCACCTGCTGCGCAATGTGATTCAAATTCAGGCGCGCCACCTGGCCGCCTGCCTGCGCGGCGAAAGACCCGCCTACCAGCCGTTCACCCTGGCGTGGTAACCGGCATGAAGGAGAAAATTCCCAATCTCATTCTGATTTACGACATCCCCGATGACGCCAAACGCACCAAAATTGCGGATGCCTGCCTGGATTACGGTCTTGACCGCATTCAATACAGCGCTTTTTGCGGCTGGCTGCCCAACAGCCTGCAGAATGAACTGCTCCAAAAAATCCGCCGCATTCTGGGCAAAAAGCCCGGCAATGTGCAGCTCATCCCCATTTGCAATGAGGACTGGCGCAAACGCAAAGTCATTGATCAAACCGCAAAGGAAACCTGAGCCATGCCTGTCGAAATTCCCGAAGAAGACCTGTACGAACTGCAGGCGCGCCTGCGCCGGCGGGATGAAGAAGCCCCGCTCATGGTCACCGACCTCAAACAGTGGATTTACTGCCGGCGCATTCTGTACTACCTGACCTGCCTGCCGGATGTGCGCCCCACCACCTACCTGATGGAAGTTGGCCGTCAGGAAGGCGAACTGGAAGAAAGCCGCGAACTGCGCCGCGCCTTCAGCCGCTACGGGCTGGAAAATGGGCGCAAAGAATTCCGCCTGCACCTCAGCTCGGCGCGGCTGGGCCTGCGCGGCGTGGTGGATATGGTCATCTGGCTGGATGAAGAGCAGCCGCCCGAGGTCATACCGGTGGACTTCAAATTCAGCCGCACGGTTGGCGCTCATGTGCAGCTGCAGCTAGCCGCCTACGCCCTGCTGCTGGAAGAAGCCAGCGGCCGCCCCGCCCGGCGTGGATTTATCTACCAAATTCCGCTGCGCAAGGCGGTTGAGGTGTCCTTTTCAGCTGCCCTGCGCCGCAAGCTGGAAAAAACCCTGCACGAGATGCGTCAGGTGATGCAGGGGGAGCAGCTGCCGCCGCCGGCGCGCAAATATGCCCAATGTGTGGTGTGCGAATTTCGCCGTTTTTGCAACGATGTTGCCCCGGGCGGGTGATTTTCGCAAAACTCCCCCCTTTTTCAAGCCATTAACGATTTGCGAAAACGGGATGAATGTGTATATAATTGAAATTAGAAAAAAGGCTTCAGAACCGCCCGAAATGATGCTGAGAGCAAAAAAACGGCAAAAAACCGGGCAAAAAACGGCTGTTGCACCCCCTTCGATCCGCTTGTGGATACTGAAACATTTACTTCCATTTCGGGATTTGCAAACGGTATTGAGTTGCACCCCCTTCGATCCGCTTGTGGATACTGAAACAAATTGGCGATTTATACGTTGTCGTAAGGAAAGCTTAGTTGCACCCCCTTCGATCCGCTTGTGGATACTGAAACTTAGGTTAGGTCGTATGCGTCGGCGGGTGAGGTCGTGTTGCACCCCCTTCGATCCGCTTGTGGATACTGAAACAGACCTGATGATGCTGGATTGTGGTTGCACGGTCTTAGTTGCACCCCCTTCGATCCGCTTGTGGATACTGAAACGTAAGCAGTACTTGTATTCTGACCGTATCTCTCATCTGTTGCACCCCCTTCGATCCGCTTGTGGATACTGAAACGAAAAGTTTTCAACTCTTTTGACGATTTCATTATACAGTTGCACCCCCTTCGATCCGCTTGTGGATACTGAAACCTTTATGGTGAAGCAAGGGCTTACTGCGGTGAGGGGTTGCACCCCCTTCGATCCGCTTGTGGATACTGAAACACAGTGAAAGATATAGAATTGCGAATACCTATAAACCGTTGCACCCCCTTCGATCCGCTTGTGGATACTGAAACTTGGGATCCCTGCCCCGGTCAAATTCAATATCGGATAGTTGCACCCCCTTCGATCCGCTTGTGGATACTGAAACGTGATGATAAGGTACGGCAGCATGGTGGGTTTCTCGGTTGCACCCCCTTCGATCCGCTTGTGGATACTGAAACCTGTGATGTTCATGTCAATCTTTCTGAATTGCAATCGTTGCACCCCCTTCGATCCGCTTGTGGATACTGAAACGTGGATTGATGCTCAGCGAGGTATTTGTCAATGTCAGTTGCACCCCCTTCGATCCGCTTGTGGATACTGAAACCACAAGTAATTTTCCTACGGAAATGTGCGGGCGTTCGTTGCACCCCCTTCGATCCGCTTGTGGATACTGAAACGCGCTTTCGACCCGGAACGTGAACTTCCATTTTAGGTTGCACCCCCTTCGATCCGCTTGTGGATACTGAAACAATATGCCAAAGCCCAATCTTTAGACAATCCTATTTGTTGCACCCCCTTCGATCCGCTTGTGGATACTGAAACTCATGGTAGCAATTTTAAACGCAATCTAAGTATATTAGTTGCACCCCCTTCGATCCGCTTGTGGATACTGAAACATTACAGTTGGAGATTTTACTTTGCCGGGTGTCAACGTTGCACCCCCTTCGATCCGCTTGTGGATACTGAAACGAAGGGTCTCAGGCCTAGACCATCGAAACAAAACCGTTGCACCCCCTTCGATCCGCTTGTGGATACTGAAACATAACTTTAGCCTCGTGTGCTATGGGACGGGAGAGGTTGCACCCCCTTCGATCCGCTTGTGGATACTGAAACTTACTATCGTGATGCCAATTGCACACAGGTAGGACCTGTTGCACCCCCTTCGATCCGCTTGTGGATACTGAAACACATAAGAAATATCACTACCGCCCCAAATGCTCCAACAGTTGCACCCCCTTCGATCCGCTTGTGGATACTGAAACATTGAAGTGGTTGGCATTGGAAAATTGGGTAGATACGTTGCACCCCCTTCGATCCGCTTGTGGATACTGAAACATTCTTTGTAACTGCGATTGTGTCGTTGGCAACCGGAAGTTGCACCCCCTTCGATCCGCTTGTGGATACTGAAACGACGCAACATAATGACTAGCAGCACATTCCATACCGCAGTTGCACCCCCTTCGATCCGCTTGTGGATACTGAAACTTTGGCAGGCGCAATCGCTGAAGTTATTCACGGACGAGTTGCACCCCCTTCGATCCGCTTGTGGATACTGAAACTTGCGTATTTCAAAACATCCTCGACCGGCTCGTCGAGTTGCACCCCCTTCGATCCGCTTGTGGATACTGAAACAACACATGTTCATGATGGTTTGATTTAGTATTGCCGTTGCACCCCCTTCGATCCGCTTGTGGATACTGAAACCCAGATGCGGGTGTATGACGGATACTTTTTCAACATAGTTGCACCCCCTTCGATCCGCTTGTGGATACTGAAACCATCTTCCACATAAGTGTACATTTGGGGCATTGAATTCAAGTTGCACCCCCTTCGATCCGCTTGTGGATACTGAAACGTTCAAGAAGGAGTTGCGGTATCCGTTGAACCGCATGTTGCACCCCCTTCGATCCGCTTGTGGATACTGAAACCTTTGGTGACCTCAACCACAATTTTGTGGTTGGGGTGTTGCACCCCCTTCGATCCGCTTGTGGATACTGAAACCGGACTCCATCGGTTGTAATGAAGTCGCGGGGTTCGGGTTGCACCCCCTTCGATCCGCTTGTGGATACTGAAACCTTTGATAAGAGGCCGAACAAGAGAGAGCGGCACATTGTTGCACCCCCTTCGATCCGCTTGTGGATACTGAAACTCTTGGTGTTTCTGGACATATATCAAAAAGTCCAGAAAGTTGCACCCCCTTCGATCCGCTTGTGGATACTGAAACGCACAGCGCACAAGGCTCTTTACAGAAATTGGTTGGTTGCACCCCCTTCGATCCGCTTGTGGATACTGAAACAGATAATTTCTGAAAGATATGATCCGCCGGTTGTGGTAAGTTGCACCCCCTTCGATCCGCTTGTGGATACTGAAACATCAATTTCGATGGGTTTGTCGGTTGAGGTGCTTACCGTTGCACCCCCTTCGATCCGCTTGTGGATACTGAAACGTGCAAGATTGAAATCTACCAGTTCGCGTTTTCTCAGTTGCACCCCCTTCGATCCGCTTGTGGATATCCTCTTACGAGGACCTGCGCGCCCTACGGGCGCTTCGGCTGAAACTCCGCCAACCAACTTGCTGCTTTGGCTGGAAAAGTCGTTGCACCTCCTTCGATCCGCTTGTGGTTATCCTCTTACGAGGACCTGCGCGCCCTGCGGGCGCTTCGGCTGAAACTCCGCCAACCAACTTGCTGCTTTGGCTGGAAAAGTCGTTGCACCCCCTTCGATCCGCTTGTGGATATCCTCTTACGAGGACCTGCGCGCCCTGCAGGCGCTTCGGCTGAAACTCCGCCAAACAACTTGATGGTACACGCTTTCGGCGGCAGCTGAGTTGCCAACAGCCGCGGCGGGCATTTGAGCAAGTACGAATGGGATGACGCCCCACGCACATGTGGGGAGTATATAGAGTGCGTCGAAAGGCTGAACCGCAGGACTGTGAACGGCTGCTTCGATCCGTTGAGTCCAAACTGCGGGTGCAATGAACCGCCTCCGTTCGGGATTCATCCCTTCCTCTTTCGATCCTGCGCCTCCCCCATCATCGAGGTACCGTCATATAAAAACCTTACCGGGTTGACGCCTGGGGGCCGGACACTCCCCAGTCCTCCGCCTTTCGACGGCGTGCTAGTCCGGACTACACCTTCGTCAACCCGGTGTTATCAATGCGATAGCAACCTTCGGGTCTTCTGTCAATATGAGCGGGATAACCATTCACGGCTCTCTCAAAGTCAAAACCGGTCAAACCGCAACCGGCGGGTGCTGACCGATAACTGTTCTAAATAATCCACTGATGCGTCAAATCGAGCGATTTTGCCCCTTCCTGCTCCTCCCCCGAAATCGCTAAAGCGGTAGTGGGGCAGGCACAGCGCAGCCAAAAATTCAAAATGGGATGCGAAACAGATTATCCCAAACTGACTTTATTTATAATCTTCAGCCCGCCCACCCATCAGGTATTCAATCGGCACGTAGTCCATATCGAAACCCCAATAACGCGGCGCAAAATACTGCAGCCCTTTCGGCGTGCGAAAAGCCGGATGACCCTTCGCCCCAATCACCACCACGCTGTCCCCCTCTTTGATTTCGGTATTGGTGTAACCTTCCCCCGTTTGCGGATCGGCCAGAATGATCAAATCGGGACTGCATACATACGGCTGCCCGTCCAGCCAGCTGACGTGATTTTCGTTCAAAAACCAGACCCGCATTCGATGCCCGCCGTATGCGCCCCTGCCTTCCAGAAAAACACTGCCCACCATCACCCCTTCTTTGTCCTGCCACTCCTTACCGCTGACCACGCCGCGGAACAATTCCCAGCCTTCCAGCAAACGAACCACTTCCACCAGTGGGTCGCTGCCCGCCTCGCGCGCCCGGCGCACCTGGCGACCCAACTCCAGGCTGAGCGTCAGCGTGCCGGGAACCATGTTTTGCCGCGTTTCATTTGCCGAAAGCAGCAAATTGGCAAAATAGACCACACCATAAGCGGCAACCGCCAGCATCTTGCCGATCCGTTCGCCCATTTCTGCGTTCACCGCTTCCTTGAGGATGAGAACATTCCCCCACCAATCCACAATCGCCGCCGGATGGGTTGGAACGCCGTTCAGAAAATAAAGGGTCTGCATATCCTGCGGAACAGCCCGCCCGCTGTAATCGCCATCCACCAACGGGATGCCCAGCCTTGCCGCCGTGACCAGCGGCGCGGGCGTGTTGGCGGCACCCAGCTCGACCGGTACAATCCCGCCGATCTGCACGCCGGCGTACCGTTCCAGTTCCTTTACCGCCGCCTGCGGAGCGCGGTAGCCGTTGCGCACCGGAAGGTTCAACCGCCCGGCAAGGGCGTGAATCTCTTCCAGAGTGCGCGGCGTTTGCTCCGAAATCGAACCCGACCCAAAGACAGTACAGGTAAAAACCCCCTCCGGCAGGTCAGCCGCATCCACCCAGCCCGGCTGCAGCCCTTCGGCCAACGCCTCGGCCAGCATCTCCATGCCCATTTCGGGCGAGCCGCCCCCTCCGGTACCCATCAGTTTCAATCCGGTCAAAAAATCGCGGCAATCCTGTTCGTCTTTCAAAATTCTGGACGGCATAACATCCTCCTCATCATGGTCAAATTGCTGGGACTACCCTAAAATATCCGTTCTTCGTCCACCCAAACACTGGCCTGCGGCAGGACAAAATCCTCATGCAGGTCGGATTCGGTCACCCCGCCGAGATGTGAGCTGTCGCCAACGGCAATATGGACTGTGCCTTTGATTTTTTCGGCTTCCAGCACATTTTGCGGGTTGCGGGCGTTGGGATTGGTACCAATCCCCATCTCGGCACAGTTGCGGCGGTGACGCAGGCTTTCATTTCCAAAATCGAAAAGTTGACGGAATTTTTCGCCCACCTGCCCGCCGCCGTGCGCTTCAACCACGTAACCGCCTTCAAAGATCAGGGTCATATCCTCATTCAACTGCGGAAACCAGCCGGCCGGCACAACCAACCGCCCGACCGCGCTGCCTTCAACCGGGGCAATATACGCCTCACCGGCCGGCAGGTTGCCGAACTGTCCGGGTTGATGTAGCAAACCAGTATCGGCGCGCCCATTGCGCCCGGCAATGCTGAAGCGCAGATCACTGCCCTGCGGCGTCGTGATGCGCACGGATTGCCCGCGAGTCAACCGCTCTGCCAGCGCAAACGACTCGCGGGCAATGCTGGCATAATCAGCCGAGATCGGCCCGCCCGGCGCAAACATGGCCGCTTCCACCCCGGGCATAGAGGCCACCCGCGCACCGCGGCGGCTGGCATTTTCGCGGGCATGAGTGTGCGAAAGCGAGTGGGTGGTCATCAGAATCAGCACATCAAAATTCAAAAAGCGGCGGGCTGTTTCTTCAGATGGTTCTCTTCCGCTTTGCCCGGTTTGCGGGTAACAAATCAATTCAAAGGCGCAGTCCGGGAAAGCATCACGCGCCATTTGAATAAAGGCTTTGGTCATCCGCGCCCGGCGGATCAATTCGTCCAGCTCCGCAAAATTCAGAAGCTCCCAATCCGCCGCTGATGGAACGTCTGAAACAAAAGCCACCCGTTCACCGCTGCGCAGGTTCAGGTTCACTTTAAGCATGTTGACGGCCGCCTGACGCAGTTCCTCAAATTCGGTCATTGCAAAACCTCCGTTCAGGGGCGGGACTTTTCAATCGGCTGATATTCCACATCAAAACCAAAATGACGCGGGCCGAACAGCTCCAATCCGCGCGGTGTGCGCCACTGCGCTGGCGCCGGCAGGCCGATCACGGTAACGCTCATCCCCTCGCGGCAGTAGGGGTTAAGAACGGGCTCATTCGCCTCCTCGTCAAAAACGCAGATCAAGTCGGGGACGGTCACATCCACCTTGCCGTCCCGCCAGCTGACGATATTTTCGTTCTTGAACCAGATGTGGTAATCGCTGCCGCTGAACTCGCCTTCTCCACTGAGGTAAATCTCGCCAATGGTAAAGCCCTCGATGGTATCGAAAGCGTGGCGGGTAACCACCCCCTTGAAGAGCAGAAATCCGCCGGCGGTTAGGGCTATCTGCGCGGCAGCCGATAAACCGCTTTCCTTCGCAGCGCGGAAGGTCTTGCCAATTTCCCACGCCCGACTGATTGCGCCGGTAATCACCGCCCCGCGCAGTTGCTTTGCCTGGGCCGGGTGATCGGCTACGCCGATGCGGTTCTTGCTGACCACCGCCATGGCGCGCACCAGCGCCTCGGCGCGCAGATCATTGACCACTTTTGGCAATACGGCCACATCGCCAAACTGGTTGGCACACGCCAGCGGGTAAATGGGCAGGTCATAGATACAATAGGTGGAATGCTGCAGCTCCGGCACTGAGCGGCCGGCCGGATCGGCGTCAATGATATAACGGTCCAGCAGGGCGGCCACATACAACGCCTCAGCCGTGTTGCCGCCGCCTAATTCGGTTGAAATCACGCCGTAAAATTCCCGGCCAAAATAGGCTTCCAGCGCACGGTAAGCCAGATAGGGTTCCGGCTCATCCAGTTTGGGCAGGCCAGCATACTGCGCTTCCAGTTCCGGGGTGGAAGGCGAAACGCTGCCGCAAATGTAGGGTGTGGCAATCCAGGCATCATCCGGCACTTCGGCAAAGTCCACCAGGCGGAATTGCTTGCCTTTCTGGAGTGCATCGTCTATCAATGCCAGACCTTTTTGCAGCGAGCCGCCCCCGCCCGTACCGAGAATGGTACAGCCGTATAAGATGTCATATAAATCTTGCCGTTCAAGCAGTTTCATGGAATTTCCCTTTCTGGAATGTTCAAGAGGTTGAATTTCAGAATCAGCCAGAGAACTTCACGATTTTCCAACCAGCGGCTCGGCCAGCTGCTTCAGCTCCGGGTGAACCACAACGCCGTTTTCAAGGATTGGCACCCCATCCAGCCACACCGAAGAATTGAGGCAGATGCCATCGCAGTGCGACTTTGCCGGAATACCATCGGGTGGAGCATCCACCGGACTGAGATAGCCCAGCCCCCATTCGATACAGCCCCAAACGCGCTCATCTTCCAGTACGTTGCCGCACAGACGCGCGCCGGGGTTAAAGCCGTAACAACCGTGCGCCAGGCGGAACATGTTGGGGTCATCGAAACTTTCCAGCCAGCGGCGCAGTTCCTCTGCCTGCGCCCCGCCGTCAAAATGCACAACCCGGCCTTTTTCAACTTCCAACACCACCGGCTGCTTGAGGAAACCGCACGGCGGGGCTATCGTGCCGTCAAATACCAGCCGGCCATTGATCGAGTCAAAGTCCGGAATGAAGGAAATCTGCCCGCCGAGAAAGTGCATTCCCGGCGTATCGCACAATCCATCATCACAGCTGACCTGCCGCTCCTCCGGCAGCAATTTAAAGGAAAGGTCGGTGCCGGCGGGTGTCGTAATCCGCATCCGGCTGGCCTGTTGAGTCATCTGGCTGACGCGGCGTAAAAAGCGCGAGAGCGCGCCCGCATCTACCCGCCCAATCAGCCTGACCATCATGTCCACCGTCATCTCTACAAGGCACATATAGCGCAGCCGTTTGTTTTGCGCCATTGCCCGTTCAAAGGGAGTGGAATAAAGCAGCCACTGCTTGTTGAATTCGACCCACGCATCCGCCTGAGCAAGCGCGGCGGTCAACGGTTCAAGCGGCAGCAACGGATCAGCGGCTTTGCCCACCCCCAAAGGCGAAACGAGCGTAATCACCATGGGGATTGCCCCCAGCGTATGCGCTGCACCTGCCACCGCATCCACTACCCGCATGTCGCTTTGCGTGTCAGCCGTAATCACCAGCGTTTCACCCGGCTTAAGGCGGAACATTTCTGCCGTCAGCAGGTGAGCAGCGCGCGCCAGTTCATATTCAAAATATTTCGTCATCCTGCCTCCTTCATGGGTCAATGAGATTTTGCTTTGTCAGAAACAGCCCGTTCATCCGAGAGCAAGTAACAGGCAGCGCTGTGCCGTTCCCCGACCAACACCGCCGGCGGTTCGGCCGTGCGGCAAACCGGCATGGCATACGGGCAGCGGGTATGAAAGCGGCAGCCGGGCGGCGGGTCAATGGCACTGGGAACGCTGCCCTCCAGCGTCTGCAACTGATCCAGACTATCCATCTCCGGGCTGGGAATGGCGTTGAACAAAGCCTGAGTGTAGGGGTGACGCGGCCGGTTGAAGACTTCATCCGCCGGCCCCTGTTCCACAATTTTGCCCAAATACATTACCACGATGCGGTCCGACATGTAATGAACGACGCTGAGATCATGCGAAACGAGAATATACGTCAGCCCCAAACGCTGTTTCAACTGCATCAGCAAATCCAGAATTTGAGCCTGTGAAAGGATGTCAATCGAGGAAGTCGGCTCGTCCAGCACCACCAGTTTGGGCTGCAAGGCCAGCGCACGGGCAATGGCAATGCGCTGACGCTGACCGCCGGAAAATTCATGCGGGTATTTGTACAGGCTGTCGGGCGGCAGCCCAACCAGCTCGAGCAATTCCTGCACCTGTTCAGCCAGCTGCAGCGCAGAAAGGCGGCGGTGCACCACCAGCGGCTCGCCGACCACATCCCGCACCAGCATTCGCGGATTCAAAGACCAGAACGGATCCTGAAAGACAATTTGGATATCCTTACGCACCTTCTGACGCAGTTCGGCCTGCGAAAGGTGGGTTATATCCCGCCCGTTGAAGATGATGCGTCCTTCGGTAGGTTCCTCCAGGCGCAGCAGCAGATTCACCAGGGTGGTTTTGCCGCAGCCCGATTCGCCCACCAGCCCAATCACCTCGCCAGGTTGGATTTCCAAATCCACGCCGTCCACCGCCCGCACCCAGTTCTTTTTGCCAAAGAAAGCATCGGTGCGCACCGGAAAGTACTTTTTCAATCCTTCAATCCTGACCAGCGGTTCACTCATGCTAACTTCCCCTTTGCCAGAAAACAGGCTGCCTTGTGATCCTCGATCAGCACTTCCAGCATCGGCTCCTGCTGCGTGCAAACCGGCTCGCCGATTGGGCAGCGTGAATAGTACGGGCAGCCATGTTCCGCCTCGTCTTTGATGACCAGACTGGCAAACTTCAGTTTTTCGGACTTACTGCGCGGAATGGCAGAAATGAGGGTTTGGGTGTAAGGATGCAGCGGCTGGCGGATAACTGCCGCGCTGCTCCCTTCCTCCACCAGTTTGCCGCGGTAGAGGATGCCCACTTTCCTGCAAAAAACATTCACCAAACCTACATTGTTGGCGATGAACAACACGCTGATTTTCAAGTCCCGCTGCAGCTCGCTGATCAATTTGAGAATGCCGGCCTGAATCGTCACATCCAGATTGCGGGTGGGTTCATCGGCGATGAGGAACTCCGCCCCGCAGGAAAGCGCGATGGCGATAATCACGCGCTGGCGCTGACCGCCGCTCAGCTCATGCGGATACTTTTTGAACATATTGCGCGTATCCGGCAATTTCACCATTTCCAGCAATTCAAGCGCTCGGCGGGCAGCCGCCGCGCCCTTCAACCTTTCATGCTGTTCAATAACCTGTTCAATCTGCTGTCCAACCGTGAAAACCGGATTCAGCGTGGACATGGGGTCCTGAAAAATCATCGCCATCCGTTTGCCGCGATAGACTGCTGCCATTTCCGCTTCACTCTTTTTGAGCAAATCCTCACCGTCCAGCCAGATTTCACCGCTGTGAATGATGCCAGCCGGCTTGGGCAGCAGCCCTAAAATGGTCAATGCCAGGACGGTTTTACCCGCCCCGCTTTCCCCCACCAGACCGTAAGTTTCACCGCGTTCAATCGTTAGATGTTCGATATTCAAAACCCGGCGGATTCCTTCAAAGGTCCGGAATCCCACCGAGAGATTGTTGATTTCAAAATAAGCCGCCATCTTTACCTCCCTAGAATTTGCGCGTGCGCGGGTCAAGCACTTCCCGAATACCGTCCCCAATCAAATTGAAGACCAGCACGGTGATAAAAATGGCAATGCCCGGGAATGTGCTGTACCACCAGGCGTTCAAAAAGTAGGTGCGGCTGGTAGAAATCAACAAGCCCCATTCGGGGGTAGGCGGCTGGGCCCCTAACCCCAAAAAACTGAGCGCCGCAATGGTGAGAATTACACCGCCAATATCCATGGACGCCTGAACGATGACCGGTGCCATGGTGTTGGGCAGGATGTGACGGAAGATGATTCTCGGCATAGGTGTACCGATCGCCATCGCCGCCCGCACAAACTGGCGTTCACGAATGGAAATGGCCTGCCCGCGAATGATACGCGTGTACCACGGCCACCACGAAATGGCAATTGCCAGCATGGCATTGGTCAAACTGGGACCAAGAAAAGCGGCAATGGCAATCGCCAGCAGCAGCGGCGGAAAAGAAAGGAAAATGTCGGTAATGCGCATGATGATTTCATCTGCGAATCCCCCCAAACCACCGGCAACGGCACCAAGTGGAACACCGATCACCAGTGCCAGCCCAACCGCAATGAGCGCTGTTTGCAGTGAAATCCGCGTGCCAAAAATGACCCGTGAAAACAAATCCCGCCCCAATTCATCCGTCCCAAACAGATACCGGCTGGATGGCGGCAGCAACTTATCCTGTGGATTGGTTTCACTGATGGCGTGAGAGGGGTAAGGGGCAATCCAAGGCGCAAAAACAGCGATCAAGATCAATAAAGCGATAATGAGGAGAGAAACCCGCTGCAAGAGGTTGCGGTTCAGCAAATAAAAGGACAGGCGTAGTTCTCGGATGGATGGCTGGAGGGATTTTGAGGTATTCAAGAACCACTGCATGGCTTTTTCTCCCCTTACGTCCGCACGCGCGGGTCAAGCGCGATGATGATGTCGGCAATCAAATTGAGGATGACATAGGAGAACGCCGAAAAAATGGTGACTCCCATGATGGCCGGGTAATCCAATCCGATTACGGCTGTGGCAATGTAACTGCCAATACCAGGCCAGCTGAAGATGGATTCGGTCAGAAAGGTGTTGACCAGTGTATATCCAATCGAAAGGGCTACTACGGTAGAAGTGGGGCCGATGGAATTTTTCAGCGCATACGACCAGAGGACAACCCGTTCTTTCAACCCATACGAACGAGCCGCAGTAATATAATCTTCATTGAGGATTTCGAGCAAAGCCGAACGGGTCATCCGGGCAACCAACCCAATGGGGTACAAACCAATGGTGACGCCCGGCAGCACCAGATGCCACACAGCGTCGGTGAAAATGGTGAAGTTGCCGGTGATGAGAGAGTCAAACAGCAAAAAGCCGGTCACTTTGGGAATTTCCATCATAATCTTGATTTCTGTGCTGAGCTGGCCGCCCAATGGAAACAGCTGCAGGGTGCGCGCAAAAACCAGCTGCAAAATCAAGCCAATCCAAAAGGTCGGCAGCGAAACCACACCAATGGCAAACAAACGGCTGAGGTGATCCACCAGACGGTCTTTGTACTTGGCGGAAAGCACCCCCAATGGAATACCCACAAACACGGCTGCAAGGGTGGAAATCAGCACCAGTTCTATGGTCGCCGGCAGGCTTTCCAGCAATTCCAGCGTAATCGGACGGCGGGTGCGCAGAGAATAGCCCAGATTGCCCTGTGCCAGATCGAGCAGGTACTTGCCGAACTGGACGATGAGCGGCCTGTCCAGCCCCAGTTCAATTCTGGCTCTGGCTATCTGTTCAGCTGTTGCGCGCGGCCCGGCCCATTTTGCAGCCGGGTCGGAAGGCACGACCCGCGCAATGAAGAAGGTAATGAAGGCGACGCCAAACAAGACAATCCCGCCGAGCAGTAAACGGCGCAGAATGAATTTTCTCATTCCCGTTTTACACTCCGAAGTATGAGTAGTTGCATCCTCTGGTTATCCTGCATGCCCGTTCGGAAAATCCTCCATATCAGTCGGGGCGCAGCGGTTAACCTTACTGCGCCCCTTCGATTCCGTTAGTGCAGAGGGGTTCAACTGCGGTTCTTATTCAAGGGTCAACTGGTGGAAGAACACCACGGTTGGGTAAGCCGGGTTGAATTTAAACCCTTTCAGGTTCTTGACGGTTACCCAGATATCCTCGCGGTCATAAATGAACAGCGAAGCAGCGTCCTCCAGCAATAACCTCTGAGCATCAACGAACATCTGCTCGGCTTTGGCAAAATCAGTCGAGGTCAATTCATTGGCTTCGTCAATCAAGCGGTCAAATTCAGGATTATTGTAGTACGCCAGATTGAAGAGCGGCTCTTCTTCGGAATGGAAGGTGCTGAAGAGCATGGAGTACGGGCTGGGGAGGTCCGGCCACCAGTACATGACAAAGATATCCTGCCGGTTTTGCGGGTCTCCCTTAGCCATCTCCCACTGGCTGTCCCACGGCATGCCGCGTATCTCAAGATCAATGTTGAGTTTTGCCAGTTCGGCTTTGTACAATTCGGCAGCGCTCTTTTCGGCTTCATTGCCGGCGGTATAGGTCAGCAAAAGTTTAAAACCGCCCTGACCATAACCGGCTTTTTCCAGCAGCTGTTTTGCCTTTTCAAGGTCATGTTTGTACTGCGGCAGTTGATCGCTCCATCCCCACAGTCCAAACGGCACCATACCGTAAGATTGCCGCCCATACCCGCCAATGACCGTATTGACCACCTGCTCATATGGAAATGCGTAGGCCAATGCCCGGCGCACATCCACATTATCCAGTGGGGGCTTGCGGGTATTGAACATGCCGATCAGGTTTTGAAAAGAAGGTTCCACATAGACAGTCACATTGGGATTCTTCTTCAACGCTTCAATGTCGGTATAGGGCAGTTCTACGGTAATGGTGGCTTCGCCGGTTTCAATCAACTGGCGGCGGGTTGCCGGTTCTGCAACCTTGCGGAATACCACGGTATCGAAACTGTTTTCCTGCCACCCGCCCCAGTAATCGGCAAATTTCTCCAAAATCACCTCGTCGCCCCATTTGGAGCTTTTCAACATGTAGGGGCCGGTTCCGCAGCCTTTGGCTTCTTCAATCCAGGAATTATCCTCCTTGACGCATTTTTTGGAGTAGATAAATGCCGCATAACCGGTCGAGGCAATCAGCTCCAGCGGTGCCTTATAAGCCAGTTTGAATTCAACCGTTTGCGGGTCAACCACATTGATTGCCTCAACCGCCGACCAGATGTATGAAGCTCCGGCGCCGAGCTCCATCGTCCGTTCTATGGAGAATTTGACATCTTCGGCGGTCATTTCATCCCCGTTTTGGAACTTGACCCCCTTGCGCAGCTTGAAAGTGTAGGTCAATCCGTCATCCGAAACGGTGAATGACTCGGCCAGCAGCGGCACCGCTTTTTTTGCAGCAGTATCATACCGCAGCAGCTGCTCGTACATATTGTTGTGCACATGAATGCCGTTGGAATACTCGATTGCCGGATCCCAGCTGGTCAGCGGCTCGCTGTTGAGCGCGTACACCGCAAAACGGGCCGGTTTTTGGGCCGGCGTAGCAGCATTGCCGCCGCAAGCCGCCAAAATGGATCCGATCAGCAACAAGCATACCAGTAAAACAAGCGACTTTTTCATTTTTTCCTCCTTTGGCAAATCTTTTTTATCAATCGCTTCAGGTGTGGATCATCTTGCGTCAACAATTCCTGCGCCGGTTCAACGAGATTACCCACACCGCAGCCGGTAAACGGACAAAACAAACTTATTGGGAAATTTATTCAAGACGGGAGACCGAATGGCCAGAAATAATGCCGGATTAAAACAAAATTTCTTCAAAAAGTCAATCATTTCTGGCTCACAAAAAATGGTCCGCGTTCTCAGCGCAAGACCGAAAGTGCCATGCGGCGGTAGGTGTGACGTTTGCCGCGGATGGTCAGCGAAAACTCCAGAATGTTTTCCGGCAGCGGCATACCCGCCAGACCGGCTTCATCCAGCCGATAGACATCACCGCCGAGCATTTTGGCATTCAGTGCCATTTGCTGAATATTCTCGCGCGGGCTGCCCTCCACCGAGCCGGTTAAAATCAACCACACCAGCCCGCCCAGTTGATGGACATGATCCACCAGCGCGGCGGTTTCTTCCAACCGCCAGCCCTGTTTGCTGCCCGGCATGACCAGACCAATGCATTGCGCGCCGGCCGATAAAATCTGTTCATGCGCCCGACGGTACTGTTCACGCAGCGCTTCGTCGTTCGGCGGCGGAAAGAACACATCCGGCACGCCCACCAGCATCAGGTCATCTCCGTAGCGAACACGCGCCTCGCGGGCTGCGACGGCTACCTCCGCGGCAGTCTGACCGCTGTGCGGGTCGCCGTAGAGAAAGACAATATCGGCGCCTTGCTGAACCAGTTTTTCCAGCCGCTCGGCGGAATAGCGGCGGGTGTACAACCAGCCGCCTTCCTCCTGACGGGTAACCGCCATGTTGACCGCAATCGGCCGCCCGATCATCCGCTTCAGCTGGCGGAGAATATCCGGCTGGGCAGCAACCGAAGCCGGCAATCCGCGGATCAGCGGATTATCCGGGTCAAAATGATCGAGCGTGATAATGTCCGCCCCAAAGGCGGCGGCAATTTCGGCATGGGTAACGCCCTCAACCGGCGGTTCGTAGGTGCAAATCACCTCGGCTGATATGGTGCGCCCTTCCGTTTCGCGTATGCTTTTTGTCAGTTCAGCCGCGTTCATCGCCAAAAAGTCGCTTGCGGCTGCATCCAGAATTCGTTTGGTCATCGGTGTCCTCCACAATTGGGATCAGGTTCAACGGATTGAAGCGCGGGCAGCCTGCATGAAAGCGCGCGCCTGTTCAGCAGAAACGCGGTTGGATGCCAGCCCGCCTTCCTTTAAGGAAGAACCGACAATGACGCCGTCGGCAACCGCCAGCACTTGCGCCACATTCTGCAGGGTGGTGCCCGAACCGGCAAACACCGGCAGGTGCACGGCTTCCTTGACTTCGCGAATCGCTTCCAGCGGCGTGGCTTTGCCGGTGGCCGCGCCGGTGACAATGATCGCATCGGCGCCGGCCGCCTGTGCATCCAGCGCCGATTGGGTCAGGCTTTGCGGCAGCAGGTTGGTAGTGTACTTGGTCTGCACATCCGCCCAAATCTGCACCTCGGCGCCGAGCTGTTTTCGGTAGCGGGTCAGTTCTGCCGCGCAGGGGTACAGCAACCCCTGGGCGCTGACCACCGTATCCACAAACACCTCAGCGCGGATGAAATCCGCTCCGCAGGCGTAAGCCACCGCCATTTCGGCCTGCCAGGCGTTGAACTGCACATTGACTCCCACCGGGATGTGGACATGGCGGATGACCTCGCGGGTCACGGCCGCCATGAACGCCAGCCCTTCGGGCTGCGGCTCGGCAGCGCGGTAGGGTTCATCGCCAAAGTTTTCCACAATCAGTCCGTCCACCCCGGCCTGCTCCAGCGTTTCGGCCTCCCATAAAGCGCGTTCGTAAATCACTTGGGGGTCGCCGGCAAAGTGCGGGCTGCCCGGCAGGGGCAGCAGGTGAATCATGCCGATGACAGGTTTTTCCGATCGAAACAGGTTCATAGACTCTCCGCCTTACCTCAATGCTTTTCACTGTAACGGACAATGCCTTCCAGTGCCAGACGCGCCAGTTCGCGTTCCTTACTTTGACGCTCGCCGCCTTCCAGCATTCGCGGCTGGATGCCGTCCACGGTTGCCACCAGCAGCGTCACACAGCGCAAACCGAGATACTTTGCCGCTACATACAATGCCGAAGTTTCCATATCGGCACTGATCACCCCCGCGGCTGCATATTGCTGCAAGAGCGTTTGTTGGGGGCGGGCCGGCTGGCGGTCTGGAAGAGAATGCGAGAATAAGTCCGTATAAAAACTGTCCGAAGTCAAAATGACGCCGGCCGAAAGCGGCGCTTTTTCCTCTTTGAGCGTATGGAAGAAACTGTGGAACAGGTCCATATCCGGCACGGCCGGAAAGTTGAGCGGCAGATAGGCCTGCGAAACGCCCTCATGGCGCGCCGCGGCCTGCACCAGAATGAAGTTGCCCAGCGGAATACCCAGACTCATGCCCGTGCCGGCGCGCACCACCACCCGCACACCCAATTCCCACAATTCTTCCAGCACCAGCGCGGCGGCCGGCGCGCCAATTCCCACAGTAATGACCGAAACCGGCTGGCCTTTATACGTGCCGGTAATGGTGCGGAATTCGCGCTCGTTGGCTGCCTCGCGCACCTCGCTCATTTGCTCGGCAAACAGCGCCTGGCGGGCCGGGTCGCCCACCAGAATCACGCGCGGGGCGCAGTCCTCGGCTGAAAGTTTGAGATACCAACTGGTTTTAGATTTCACGATGTTCGTCTCCTTTCGGGGATCATGCCCAATGTTCAAATTCCTCGAGGGAGATGACCTCTCCCATGTAGCGTTGAATGTCCTCCAGACTGGCCAGATGCAGGTGGGTGTGATTGGAACCCACCGCCTCACGCACCACCACCGGCCGAAAACCCCACCCAAAGGCATCCTGCACGGTGGCGCGAACGCAGACGTGCGTCTTGACTCCCACCACCACAACCTGTTCAATCCCTTTTTCACGCAGCAGCAAATTCAAATCCGTTTCAAAAAACGCGCTGTAGCGGCGTTTTTGCACCACATACTCGCCCGGCAGCACCTCAATCCCTTCAGCCCATTCAACCGCCTGCGATCCTTCCAGGCAATGCTGCGGCAATTTTTCAAATTCAAAATCCTCTCCATGATGAAGCGGATGCGTTTCGCGCACATGCACAATCATCCAGCCGGCCCGGCGGGCAACGCTCAGCACCTGCCGAATGGCAGAAAGCACCTCATCGTAAACCGGGTAATAATTGACCCCCTGCGGGTGCATAAAGTCGTTAATCACATCAATCAGAATGAGAGCGCGCTTCATAAGAAAACATCCTTCTCCGGCAGGTACTCATGAAAAGTCTGGTAATAACGGTTGAGCATTTGATCCCACTTGGGCAGGCTGGTCTGGCAGCCCCAGGCTTCCAGCACGAAGGAGGCCGTCACCGCTCCAATTCTAGCTGAAATTTCGAGCGGATAGCCGCGGCACAATCCACTCAGCAAGCCGCCCAGGTAAGCATCGCCGGCGCCGGTTGGGTCTATCAGGGTTTGGGGTGCTACCGCTGGAATTTTGGTGACCCCGCCGGGCTCATAAATCAGACTGCCCTCTTCGCCGAGGGTAACAATCAGGGCTTCGACCCCCCGCTCGAACAGTACCTGCATGCGGTCGGCCGCAATCCATCCCATCAGGGCTTGCTGTTCAAAGCGGTTCATCACCAGAATGCGGCAGCGTTGCAGCAGTTGTTGCACCAGTGCGGGCGGGAAGGCGTGCGGGTCGTTGCGCAGCGACCAGACCAGCCTGGCCGGGCTGTTCTCCAACCCGCGCAGGAAGCGTTCGGTATGCTGACGGCTGGCGACGGTAATCACGGCAAACCGGGCAGCCTGAACCAGCTCGGGCGGCAGACGGATTTCGGTATCCTCATCGGCGCAGCCGGGGAAGTAAAAGGTCTGGTGGCCGCCCTGCGGGTTGATGAACAGGAAGGTTGCCGCGGTTTTACCGCCGGCTTTGAAGGTCAGGCACTCCGGCGAGACCTTTTCAGCCTGCAGCAAGGCCGCCATGCGCAGCCCGGCTTCATCGTCACCCAGAATCAGGGAGGGGGCGGCCGGCACACCCAGCCGGGCCAGACACACGGCAATGTTGCCGGCGCAGCCGCCGGGGGTGGGCAGCGGGATGGCCGGTGGATCAAGGATGATGCCGGTTTCACCCACCTGCGGAGCGCGGTCAACCCGCAGAATGCGGTCAAAACTCGGGTAGCCGCTGATCAGCACCTGAGGGAGAGTCATGCCGAAATCCTCTTTTTTCGGATGACTTTCTGGAGCGAGATGCCGGTCAATGTCAGCACCACGATCAGGTAGGGCAGCATTTGCGGCAGCTGCGGTGGGATGCTGGTGGAGGTTTGCAGGCGGAACTGCAAAATCTCGAACAGGCCAAAGACAAAACATCCAAGAGTGGTCAGGCCCGGTTTGCCGGCGCCAAAAAAGACCGCCGCCAGTGCAATAAAACCGCGCCCGTTGATCATGCTGTCGTTGAAGATGGTCAGGTCGCCGATTGCCAGCTGGGTGCCGGCCAGAGCGCATAACACGCCGCCGAGCAGCAAGGCAAGATACTGGATGCCTTTCAGGTTTATACCGGCGGTTTCGGCGGCTTCGGGGCGCTCACCTACCGCCCGCAGGTGAATGCCGACCGGCATGCGATACAAAAACACAGAAGTCAGACCGGCCAGAATCCACGAGAGATAGACCAGCACGCCGTGACCTGAGAGAACTTTGCCCAGCAAGGGAATATCCGCCAGCAGTGGAATGGTCAACTTTGGCAAACTTGCCAGCCCGGCGGGCGAGTAAGCCCCGCGGGCATTGAACAGCACCACCAGCAGGTAGGAAGTCAGCCCGACCGCCAGGGTGTTGATCGCCAGTCCGGCGACAATCAGGTTGGCGCGCAATTCGACCACCGCCACAGCGTAAATCAAGGTGATCAGCGTGGTCAGAATGACCGCAAACAACAACCCCACCCACGGACTGCCGAACTGAGCACCGAACACGACCGCAAAAAAAGCTCCGAATAACATCAACCCCTCAAGGGCAATGTTGAGCAAATTCACCCGCTGGCTGATCAGCCCGGCCAGCGCAGCCAGCAGCAAGGGAGTCATGACCCGCAGGGATGCGAACAAAATATTGGTCAGGGTATCAGCGTTCACGGCGGCGCCTCCAGAGCAGACTGCCAAATTCAATGGCGGCGAAGAAGATAATGGTGGCTTCCAGCACGCGGATCAAATCACGGGGGACATCGGTCATGATTTCCATGGTGGCGCTTCCGCTGCGCAGCATGCCGAACAACAGAGCCGCCAGCAAAGCACCCACCGGCGAATTGCGCACCAGCAGGGCAACCGTCATGCCGGTAAACGCCAGGCCGGAAGAAAAGCCGGCAATAAAACGATAGTGGACGCCCAAAACCTGACCGGCCCCGGCCAGCCCGCCCAAAATCCCGCCAATCACCATCACGCGTTCAATCACACCGGCCACATTGATCCCCGACCAGCGCGCAAACTGGGGATTATCCCCCACCATGCGAATTTCATAGCCGAGTTTGCTGCGGGTCATCAGGTAGATCATCACCAGCGCGGCGGCCAGCGCCAGCAGAAAGCTGGCATTCAACTGCGATGGGGGCATCAGGCGCGGCAGGCGCGCCGCCGGCACAACTTGCGGCGACATGGCATTGGCCACACCCGGCACCAGAAACGGCCCGTTGACCAGATATTCGGTGAACAGAATGGCAACATAATTGAGCAGAATGGTGGTCACCAGTTCATCCACCTGCAAGCGCGAGCGTAAAACCGCCGGAAAATAACACCACAAACCGCCCACCAGCCCGGCAGCCAGAAAAGCAAGCGGAAGGATCAGCCAGGCCGGCAAATCGGTGAAGGTGAACCCCACCCACGCCGCCGCAAAGCCCCCCAGGTAAAGCGACCCTTCAGCTCCTACATTAAAGATACCCGCCCGAAAGGCGACAGCCGCCGCCATGGCGGTGAAGAGAATGGGAGTGGCCGCCAGCAAGGAATTGGCAACCGCCGTGCGGCTTCCCAAAGAGGTTTGCAGCAACGCGCGGTAGGCCTGCAGCGGGTCTTTACCCGAAACCCACATGACCAGCGCGCCCATCAGCAGGGCAATCAGCAGGGTGAACAGGGTGCGCAGCAGAGAAGCCGCCACCGGCGAAAGACGGGGGGTGGTCTGTTCGAGCGGGGGTGGCTGGGAAGGAGTGGGTTCAAGTTGCGATGATTCAGCCTGCATGGAGATGTCCTGTCATGTAAAGACCAACTTCTTCAAAGGTGGTTTCGTCCGGTTTCTTTTCCCCGACAATCCGGCCTTCGTAGAGGATCAGAATGCGATCGGAAACCGCAAATAATTCGTCGAGATCGGCGGAAATCAATAAAACCGCCCCGCCCTGATCGCGCCGCCCGATCATCGCCTCGCGCACGAACTGCGCCGCGCCGACATCCAGCCCGCGGGTGGGGTAGGCCGCCACCAGCACCTCTGGGTGGTCAATCATCTCCCGGCCGGTAATCACCTTTTGCTGGTTGCCGCCGGACAGGTTTTTGACCATACTCCTCACCCCCGGCGCGGCAACATTATATTCATGAAGGATTCTGCCGGCAAACTGCTCGGCTGGGCGCGTGAACAGGGTCAACCAGCCGGAGAAAGGCGGTTTGTAATAACGGGTGGAAATGACATTTTCCTGAATATGGGTGGCCAGGTTCAGCCCCTGCTCTTTGCGTTTTTCGGGGATGACCGCCAGCCCCCGCTGGCGGCGCTGGCGCGGCGAGAATCGGCTGACTTCCCGCCCGTTCAGCCATATCTCTCCGCGCGCCGGCCGCAAGCCGCCGATCACCTCAACCAGCTCGCTCTGACCGCTGCCCTGCACACCGGCAATTCCCACAATTTCGCCGGCGCGCAGTGTCATATTGACCTCTCTCAGGGCCGGTACCCCGCGATCATCCAGCGCCGAAACCTGCTTCAGCACCAGCCGCTCCTGCCCAATCTGGCGGCTGCGCGGAAAAACCTGATCAACGACCTGCTCGCCGACCATTAAGTTGGCCAGTTCTTTCTCGCTTGCTGCCGCCACTTCCAGCCGGCCGACCACCCTGCCGCGCCGCAGGATGGTGGCTGTTTCACAAATGGTCTTGACCTCGCGCAGTTTGTGGGTGATGTAGATGATCGTCTTGCCTTCCTCGCGCAGGGTTTGCAACACTGCAAAAAGACCTTCCACTTCCTGCGGGGTCAATACCGAGGTGGGTTCATCCAGAATGAGCAGTTCGGCTTTGCGGTAAAGCAGTTTAATGATCTCAACCTGCTGCTGAATGCCGACCGGTAAATCGGCAATCGGTTTATCCAGCGGCAGGCTGAACCCAAAACGCTCCAAAATGGCTTCAATTTGACGGCGCTGGGTTTTCCGATCCACCAGACCATTGCGACGCGGCTCGTATCCCAGCGCGATGTTCTCCGCAACCGTCAGCGAAGGCACCAGCTGGAATTCCTGATGCACCATACCAATTCCCAGCTGGATAGCAGCGCGGGGGTTGGGTATGCGGATTTCCCGTCCTTCGAGGAAAATTCTGCCGTGATCCGGCGCGTACATTCCGTAGAGAATCCGCATCAGGGTGCTTTTTCCGGCGCCGTTTTCACCCAGCAGGGCGTGAATGCTGCCCCGTTCAACCGATAAATCAACCCCATCGTTGGCGGTGACGCCGGGAAATCGCTTGGTAATGGACTGCATGAACAGGTAAGTCACAACCGGTAACCTCCGCTGACTAAAGGGAGCGGGCGGGCTGAGGGGGAAGGCGCAGCCCGCCCCAAACGCGGCGAAAAGGGCTTATTGCTTGGTGATGTCGGTTACTTTGATTTCGCCGCTGATGATTTTGGCTTTCAATTCTTCAACTTTGGTCATGAATTCGGCCGGCAGTTTGTCTTTGGTGTAGGTCATCGGGCTCAATCCCACGCCCTCTTCCTTCAAACCGTATTCTACAATGCTGCCGCCTTGCAGGCTGCCAGTGACCAGCCGCGAACACAGATCATAAACGGCGTTGTCCACCCGCTTGATCATGCTGGTCAGGATGAAACCGGGCTTGATGTAATCCTGATCGGAGTCGACACCGATGGCATAATGCTTGGCTTCTTCGGCAGCCTGGAATACGCCCTCCCCGGTGCCGCCGGCGATCTGGAAGACGACATCGGCGCCCTGGTCATACATCGCCAGCGCCAGTTCACGGCCTTTGGCCGGGTCACCGAAGGAATTGGAGTAAGCCGAAAGCACCTTGACATCCGGATTGATGTACTGGGCTCCCTCAGTGTAGCCAACGATGAATTTGTCAATACCCGGCGACTGGGTGCCGCCGATCGCACCGATGACGGCTTCGGGGTTGACCAGTTCGTTGCCTTCCATGGTCGTCACCATGGCAGCCAGCGCACCGGCGAGGAAGGAAGCCTCGTGTTCCTTAAAGATAACCGACACGACATTATCCCCTTCCACGGCAATATTGAGAATGGCAAAGGTGGTATTGGGATAGTCGGGGGCAACCCGCGCCAGCGGGTCAAAATGGCTGTATTCCAGCGTGATGACCAGATCGAAGCCGCTTTCGGCTGCGCTGCGCAGGAGCTGCTCGCCTTCGCCAACCGGGTCGGCCGATTCAATCACCTTGACTTCTACGCCCAATTCCTTTTCGGCGCGTTTCAAACCTTCATAACCAGAGTCGTTGTAGGAACGATCCCCCAAACCGCCTTGAGCGGTAATCAGCGCAACTTTATAGGTCTTGGCGGGGGCTTCCGTCTGAGTGGGTTGAGCGGGCTGGTCGGAAACGGATGGCTGCGTTGGTTCAGCAGGCGGCTGGGTTGGTTCGGCGGTTGGCTGCGGGGCGCACGAAGCCAGAATCAACGAAAGCGCCAGAAGCAAAAACAGGGCAACACGTTTAATCATTGTCTTGCTCTCCTCTTGGTAGGTTAAAAAGATGGGTAATTTGGAAAATCAGCGGCGCATGTGAACCGCATAACGGTACAGGTCGGCGCGGTAGGTGGCTTCGACATACTCGATAGGCCGGCCGGCCTGATCCCGGGCGGTGCGGGTCACCCGTAAAAGGGCAGCGCCGGAATGGACGTTGAGCAACCTGCTCAACTCCGCATCGGCTTCAACGGCTTCAATCAAATCATCTCCTTCGGATAGAAACACCTCCTTTTGTGCCATGAGTTGATAGAGGGAACCCACCGCTTCGAGTTCAGACCGGCTGAACTCCAAACGGGCAATCCACGCATTATGGACGCCGACCGGCTGTTCGTTGGCCAAACGCAGGCGGCGGATATGGATGACGGTTTCGTTTTCACCGAGGCGCAAGGCATGTTGAACGAAGGGGGGCGGGGTGATGCGCTCGAATTGCAGAATCCTGGAACCCGGCAGCAGGTTGCGGGCACGCATGTCCTCGGAAAAGGAAAGCATCCGTTCAAGGCTGTGTTCCAAAAAACGGGGAGCCACATAAGTGCCGCGCCCCCTGACGCGGTAGATATACCCTCCCCGCACCAGTTCGTTCATCGCCTGACGAACGGTCATCGGCACAATACCGAACTGGCGGGCAAATTCATTCTCAGAGGGCAGCTGCTGATTGGGCTGAAGCTGACCATCCTGAATGGCTTTGAGGATGGCGGAACTGAGCTGGCGGTAGATGGGGATGGCGCTGTCTCGCTGAATGACGAGCAGGAGGGGAAAAGGGTCCATGGCTTATTTAGTTAACTAGAGAACTAGATAAGCAAATTGTACATCCGTTTTCGGTAAAATTCAAGGGTGAATTTTTTGGAGCGGGGATGCTTCAATCCAACCAAAAACCCGCGGGCTGCCCGGGAAAAGCCGGACAGCCCGCTTTGCAAACCCAATTTCTTCTCAACCCTAGCGCCGAATAAGCGGGAGGTAGACCTGAGCCCGCACCGGCAAGATCATCAGGTCATAGTAAGCATCGCAGTATTCAGTATCCGCACTGCTCGCGGGATAAACCCTGACATAGTACCTTCCCGCAGCCGGAGGCAGCCAGTTATCGTTATTCCAATTCCAATCGTAGTCGTCCCGAATCAAATCACCGGCTGAATTGTACAGTGCAATGCGGACATTTAAGCCAATGCCCTTGTTGAAGGTGGCGATGCGGTAGGGAACCAGATTTACATCCGCATCGGGCACGTCAAAATACACCCAGTCATCATCGGGATATTCATGAAAGGTATGGGTCTGGAAGGATGTGTAGGGCTTTGCGGATTCGCGCACATCATCTTCCTCATAGGAGTCTGCAGCGGCCGGCTCAGGGGCAGGAGCGAAACGGTAGAAAGAATGCCCACTGGTGGTTTCATATTCTACCGTGCCGGACGCGCAGCGGTGAGAGAGACTGGCCGGAGAACAGTCATACCAGTATTGATTGGAGAAGGTCGCGCTGTACTCGCCGCTTGAATTGGTTTGAACACGGTTGGATAGAGAATTGTAACCCCACTTTGTAAATCTTTGCAAAGAAACCCAAACCGGCTGATTGGGAACTGATTTTCCGTAAATGCGGTTGTTGGGACGATCCAGGTTGATGGTGAGATCAGGAACCGTCAGGTCGGCTGTATGTCCATCATCAGTTGTGATTTCCAGCCTGTCGCCGGCTCTTATTTCATCTGACATCGAAGCAAAATCAAATATGCCGTTCATGACAAATTGTTGATCGTCGAGAAGCGTACTGCCGCGCCAATGCTTAACCCTGATGTTCATGCCTGGTTCATAGACAACTCCCAACGAGTTATCTCCTAACCAATGGTACACACTGAAGGCGGGGCGTACCAGGTAAATGAAATGATCGCCCGGCAGATTTATCCAAACATCTGCGGAATCCTTTCCTTTTATTTGAACGCCGTCAACGGCAACTGCAAAAGAACTGTCCGCAATGGTCGTCTCCCGGCAGAATTCCATCCAGAAACCATCATCGTCACGGTGATTTATCGCAGCCACGACACGACTTCCCGACGGCCCGCTGCCGTACAGTTTGTTTTGGTTGCTTTTCAGACTGGCGGTCGGCAACGGATTGGGAACTGTCATTTCCAGCGTTGTGCTTCCATCACTTACCTGAATGCGGTCTCCCGGCTCTAGGACGTTGCTTAATCCGACCGAAAAGTAATCAATGTAAGGAGGAAGGTAATATGAATATGTGTTTTTGGTGACTGCTGCGCTGTTCTTATGGGTAATGGTGAGCTGGCTGTTCCGGTACCACATGCCGATAACTCTGTCATATCCAGAGCTAACCTTAACACCTATCCTCGGTATTACAAACGATGAATATTGATAATTTCCTTGATCATCCAAGATATATATGTAGATCGAGTCACCGCGCATCAGGTCATCATTAATCGGGACGTTAAACGAGCCGTCGCTGCTGCTTGGAACCGAAGCGCAGGTGTTAAAATAACCGCACCTTTGCCAGATTTGATAATACAAATAAAAACCACCACTCGCATTCACCACAATGCGGCGGCTGCCGCTGGTAACACCGCTGACTCGATTCGCATCCGGGTCAATGTTCAAGTTATCCAACCGCACCACCGAAAACGCCAGGTTAGCCCCACCGCCCTGCACCTCGATGCGGTCATTTTCCTGGAAGTCCTCTGAAAACCTTTCATAAAAATAACCATTTTCCGGGTCGCTGGTACCTTCAAACGTTTCTAAGATTTGATTGCCGCGCTTGAGGACTGCAGTGTAAGCCGTGTTCGGTTTGATGAAACCGGATACCACATCACTCCAAACATGCAACGCGAAAGCCCTTATAAATTTTACAGTTGCATTTCCGTTTGAGTCGAGCGCATAAACGAAACCGTAGGACTGACCATCAAAATCTACCTCCATTTTGATTGCAAAATTGCCGCTGCTGTCCGTTGAACCATTCGTAACGACTTCGGTTTGGTCACAAGGCGAACCCGGAAAATAGAATAAGGAAACCTTTACACTGCGCCCGGGATCGGTCTTTCCGCTCACCTGATTGCTCTGAGGATCCGCCCAGGCCGTCAGATTGGCTACCGTTGTCCTTACGGTACGGCCATCCACCGTGACCTCTACCACATCGCCCGGAAACAGACTCCAAGAGTAACCGCCATCAGGACATCTGTTCCATTCTGGATAGAAATAAAACCAACCATCAGAATCACTGGTTGTGCTGTCGGTGGCTACCGGATTACCGCTGCGGAGAATACGCATCTGCACCGTCTTATTGGGGTCAGTCTGACCCTCAATCCAGCCGTAGCCGCCGGAATAATAAGAAACTTCAATGCTCGGATTGGTAGCGAGGACCGACTCAGAGGTTATATTCGCTCCTCCGTTCATCTTGAAAAGCTCGCGCCGGCGAAGACTCTCACCCATGACTTCAGCCTGCTGCGTGAAGGCTTCCGCTGTGGAGACGGCGCAGGTCTGAGACGATGCATCATTGCGCAGGATACCCCCAATACCCGCCAGCGTTTGAAGATGCTGCAGCCCTTCCTGGGTTAATCCGCGCACAATGATTCCAAATAACTGCGGCTGTACCTCATAGGAGGCGATCCATCCCTCGGCCTTCAGGATTTCCAGCTCGCTCAAAATGGGCCCGGCGCGTGAAGAAACAATCTCAGCCAAAATATCATCCTGAGAAATTGGTCTTGCAAGAGGATTGACTTCCTCAGGCCGAATGTTCTCGGTGCTCAACAAAATGAGATAATCATCTCCTTCTGAGGTTTGGAAGATCGGCAGAGAAGCGGACGTCGGATCAGGCGCAGCATTGACTGAAGTCGTCCATGCGGTATTGCTGACGACAAAAGCCATGATGAGCAACCAACTTATCCAAAGAAAAGGTTTCTTATTCATGTTTTTACCTCCGTTTGAAGAAGAGCAGAACGATTGACAATTTAATGGAATGTCTTTAATCAGGAAGAAAAACCTTTTGGGATTAAAGTTCAGTCTTCGATACAGAATATTTTCGATTTGCACAACTTAATAACTTGAAATCCTGACAAAGATTTTAGCGTTTGGTTTGACGAACCTACTTTCAGATAATCACCCCCTTTCCTGTCTTAGAAACCCGATATCGATCCCTTGATGGAACACAATTTGTATCTTAAGTCCTTAGCAGTTTACTGGTTGTTTTTCGTTTTTAACGTCACACAAAAATTGAACCGTATAAAATTACAGATGATCGCAATCAACTATTCCCCATCTTTTATCTAACCTGTCTTTTTATCTGGAAATACGAACACCTTAAGCAAGTATAAGTATTTTTTTAGAATTTTCAAGTATGATTTTTGTCATCTTATTCAGGAATAAATTTGTCTGAGGGATAAATGCGATCCAACCCCATGAGAAATTTACATTAAATTTGATAACTCTATGAACAGCCATCCAGCACGCCGGGAGAGTGTTGAAAAACAAGAAATTCTTGACGGTGCTCTGTTCGCTAAA
>Ga0068706_1000141_pt1 | contig 35120 bp, 29 predicted proteins | sample YNPMSBMetaG_FD_65632 | JGI IMG/M metagenome (GOLD analysis project Ga0068706, IMG submission 65632) | Anoxygenic and chlorotrophic microbial mat microbial communities from Yellowstone National Park, USA - YNP MS-B MetaG | ecosystem: Environmental > Aquatic > Thermal springs > Hot (42-90C) >...
AAGCACTTGCTTGCCCAGCAACTCTTGGTTCCTGTGCCGTACGGTACATTTTGGAAGCTGCACCGTGCTGGTCGCATCTCGCAACTCAAAGACGGGACACTCGTCGCATCGGTCCAATATGATCCTGACCTTGGGCTCCTTCCTGAGGTCGCTGATCTCGATGCGGTCATCGTGTAAGAGAAGGTTTCCCTATGGACCAGATCGTCACTGGCACCTTGATGTCTTATGTCGGAATCTGCGATCGCAAGATTTGGCTTGCGGGCCATGCGATCGAAGGCTACCGTGACCACGAACTCTTGGCCCTGGGGCGACTGCTGGCCGAGTCAGCCTATCCGCGCGAACGCAAGGAGTTAGCCTTGCCCGGAATGAAAGTCGACGTGCTGCGACGTCGCCCCGCCGATGCTGACGAGGACGAGGCCTTGGTGATCGGGGAGGTCAAGCGTTCGCCGCGTGCCCAGCACGCGCAGCGTCTCCAGCTCGGCTACTATCTCTTGCGACTCCGCGAAGCTGGACTGCACGTGCGGGGCGAGCTGCGCTACCCAGAACAGCGTCGCGTCGAACCAGTGGAGTTGACTCCCGAACTGGAGCAGGCGGTCCGCAGCGCGATCGCACGCGTCGAGGAACTCCTGGCTCAACCACAACCACCCCCGCCGGTCCGCATCGCTGCCTGCGCCAACTGCGCCTACTTCGAGTTCTGCTGGGTTTCCGAAGAACCGGCGGCCTCGGGCTCACCACGACGCCAAAAACGCACGGCAGGTACGGCAGAGGGGAAACGGTGACCAAACCGATCTACGTCTTTTCTTCCGGCCGACTCGCTCGTCATCAGAACACGATCGTCCTGGAGACGGAAGAAGGCAAGCGCTTCTTGCCGGTCGAGCAGGTAAGCGAACTCTACGTCTTCGGCGAGGTTGACTTGAACAAGCGCTTTCTCGAGTTCATTGCCCGCGAGGGTGTGTTGCTCCACTTCTTCAACCGATACGGCTTCTATACAGGAACCTTCTATCCGCGCGAATATCTCTCGAGCGGTGCCTTGATCCTCCGCCAGGTGGAGCACTACCTCGATCAGGCTAAGCGGCTGACACTGGCACGAGCGTTCGTCCATGGTGCTCTGCGCAACATCCGCACTGTCCTCCTCTATTACCGCCGGCGCGGGGTGGATGTGCAGGCAGCTGTCGAGATCATCGAGCGGGCACGCGCTGGGATCGAGGAGGCAGGAACGACCGCCGAACTGATGGCGCTCGAGGGACAGGCACGCGAGGCCTACTACGCAGTCTGGCCAGCCATCATCGAGGCAGAATTTCCTTTTGGTCCGCGGACGCGTCGCCCACCCCGCGACGAAACGAATGCCCTCATCTCTTTCGGCAACAGCTTGCTCTACACCGCGGTGCTCGCTCAGATTTACCAGACACACCTGGATCCCCGTATCGGCTATCTTCACGAAACGAACTTCCGGCGCCACACGCTCAACCTCGATGTCGCCGAAATCTTCAAGCCGGTCCTGGTCGACCGGCTGATCTTCCGCCTCGTCAATCGCGGTCAATTGCAACGCCGGCACTTCGTGACCGGTGCCGAGGGGGTCTTTCTCGACGATGATGGGCGCAAGCTGGTCGTCGAGGCCTGGGAACAAACGCTCCAGGAAACCTACCGGCACCCCTCGCTCAATCGCTCGGTCTCCTACCGGACGACCCTGCGGCTGGAGCTCTACAAACTCGAGAAGCATCTCCTGGGTGAGCAAGCGTACGTTCCCTTCGCCCTGCGCGGTTGAACGTTCGCTGCATCCTGCCGAGTATCCTTGAGGGGCAAACGGCAATCAGCGCTGCGGGGGTGGGATGTACGTCATCGTCGCCTACGACGTCGGAGTGGAGCGAGTCGCGCGGGTTCTCAAGATCTGCCGCCGCTACCTGACATGGGTCCAGAACTCCCTCTTGGAAGGTGAACTCACTCCCGCCCAGCTCCGCCGCTTGCAACAGGAACTCGAGCGGACCATCGATCGAGAGAACGACAGTGTCCAATTCTATATCCTGCCCCAGGCATCGGTCGCCAAGCGGGTCACGCTGGGGCTGGTCAAGAACCAACCGTCGCAGGTGATCTAGCTGCCCCGCTCCGCCTCCGCCATGGCGCGGCCGAAGGCGGCCCAGAATGGGTCGACCCGCGGGTGCTCGAGCGGTCGTTCTTTCCCGTCCACCACGAGCGTCAATCCTCGCTCCGGCGGTACCACCTCGCCGACGACGCTCGCCGCGATTCCCTTGGCTCCCAGCGCTGCGAGCAGGTCATCGACCTTGTGCGGACGGACCGTGATGATGAGCGTCCCCTCGCTGATCGCCGCATAGGGATCCATCCCGAAGAGCTGGCAGATCTTGGCCACGTCCTCGCGCAGGATGATCCGCTCTTGCTCGATGCGTAAGCCCACCCCAGAGGCTTCCGCCACTTCCACCAGCCCGCCGTAGACGCCGCACTCGGTGGCGTCGTGCATCGCGGTCACTCCGTCGTCGCGCACCCCGATGCTCACGGCGGTCAACGCGTCGGCGACCACGCTCATCTGCCAGAACAACTCCTGTGCTCGATCAGCGAACTCGCGCCCATAGGCGGCCGCGATCCGCTCCGGAAAGCTCACGGCAAACAGCCCCGCCGCCTCGATCGCCGCTCCCTTGGTCACCACGACCAGATCGCCGACACGGGCCATCTTGGGTGTAACGTAGCGATCCGCCGGACCGATGGCCATGACGGCTGCGCCGCCGACCATCGGGTAGTGGCACCCTTCGTAGCGTGCAGTGTGCCCGGCGATGATGGCGATGCCGAGCTCGGCGCAAACTCGGTGCATCGTCGTCCAGAGGATGCTCAGTTCCTCGGCCGTGATCGCGAGCGGCAGGTTGAGGTCGATCGCCAGGAAGGCCGGCGCGAGCCCGCTCGTCGCCGCATCGGAGGCGAGGATGTGGATCGCGAACCAGGCGGCCCGCTCCCAGCCGTAGGCTGGGACCACGAAGACCGGGTCGGTGGTGACGGCCATCACGAGACCGTTACCCAGGTCGACGATCCCGACATCGACACCATGCTGTGGGGGCACCAGAACCTGCAGCGAGGGAGCGCCGAGATGCGGCAGGATGATCTGGTCGAAGACCTCTCGCGAGATCTTCCCGAGCGTCGGGAGTTCCAGCCCCATGCGATCCTCCTTCCTCGTCGCTCACGATGATAGCGTCCGGCTGCGCACTGCGTCGTGGAGCTCTCGGCAGGCGACGCGCCGCGACTACCAGGCCAGCTGGTCTGAGCGACGCTGCGCTCCGGGCGCAGGCTCGCTCGCTGCGTGGGGCGGCGCCGATCGAGCGGATCGGACAAGAAAAGTTTGCTCCCGGGGGAGCGAGTCCCCACGGGAGCGCGAGAGGAGGGAGGGTCAGACAGTGTGCACGGTTGCGCGCTCGGCCAGCTCACAGAACCAGCGGTGGAAGCGGAGATCGTTCGTGAGTTCCGGATGGAAGGCGGTCCCGATGATCGATCCCTGGCGCACCGCGACTGGCCTCCCGTCCGGCAGGCGGGCCAGCACCGCCACGCCCGGACCGATCGCGTCGATGAGCGGTGCGCGGATGAAGACGGCGCGCAGTGGTGGCGGGCCGAGCGGTTCGACGACGAGGTCGCATTCGAAGCTCTCGCGTTGCGATCCGAATGCGTTGCGGCGAACCACGATGTCCAACAGACCGAGCAAGGGCTGGTGACGAGCGCGTGTTTCGGCGGTAACCTCCCGCGCCAGCAGGATGAGCCCCGCACACGTTCCCCAGAGGGGCATGCCCCGCTGCGCGAGATCGCGGATCACGTCGAGCAGCTCGGTCCGTTCGAGCAAGCGACCGATCGTGGTGCTTTCCCCACCTGGGATGATGAGCCCATCGATCCCGGCGAGATCGCGCGGTTGACGCACCTCGTGCGCGGCGATGCCCAGCCGGGCCAGCGCAGTCAGGTGCTCAGCGAAGTCTCCTTGCAGCGCGAGGACGCCGATCGTCACGGCCATCACTGCCTCCTCACCAGCCGCGCGGGGCGAGTCGCTGCTCGGGGGCCAGCGTCGCCAGGTCGATGCCGGGCATCGCCTCACCGAGCCCGCGTGAGACACGGGCCAGCACCTCGGGGTCGCGGTAGTGGGTCACGGCTTCGACGATCGCCTTGGCCCGGGCGAACGGATTCTCCGACTTGAAGATGCCAGAGCCGACGAAGACCCCCTCAGCGCCGAGCTGCATGACGAGAGCAGCATCGGCTGGCGTGGCCACCCCACCGGCGCAGAAGAGCACGACGGGCAATCGTCCCTGCTCAGCGACCTGGCGCACGAGCTCGTAGGGTGCGCCCAGCTCCTTGGCAGCAGTCACCAGTTCTTCGCGCGGCAGCGCGGCCAGGCGCCGGATGCCGTCCAGAATGTCGCGTAGATGCCGCACCGCCTCGACGATGTTCCCGGTGCCAGCTTCCCCCTTGCTGCGGATCATCGCCGCACCCTCGGCGATCCGTCGGAGGGCTTCGCCGAGATCGCGCGCGCCGCAGACGAAGGGAACCCGGAAGACGTGCTTGTCGATATGGTACCGGTCGTCAGCCGGAGTGAGGACTTCGCTCTCGTCGATGAAATCGACCCCGATCGCCTCCAGGATCTGGGCTTCGACGAAGTGGCCGATCCGCACCTTCGCCATGACCGGAATGGTGACTGCCTCCTTGATGCGGAGGATACGGTCGGGATCGGCCATCCGGGCCACACCTCCCTCGCGGCGGATATCGGCCGGTACCCGCTCGAGCGCCATCACAGCGACAGCGCCCGCTTCCTCGGCGATCTGGGCCTGCTCCGGTGTGACGACGTCCATGATGACGCCGCCCTTGAGCATCTGGGCAAGCCCCACCTTGGTTCGCCAGGTGGCCTGTTCGAATGTCCCGTTGGTCTGTTCCATCGTGCTCCTCCCTTCTGTCCGCTCGGTCACACGATCGGGCTGCTCGCCTGGGCGAGCAAGGCGCGGGCTTCGCGCAACGCGCTCAGCGCACGGCCGAGTCGCTTGGCTCCCTCGACGAGTGCGGCGGGAGCCGGGTAGGTGAAGTTGAGGCGAACGAACGACCGTCCTTGGGCAGGATCGACGAAGAAGCTTTCGCCGGGAACGATGGCGACACCCTGCCGGGCCGCTTCCGGCACGAGGTCGCGGGCGCGGATGCCATCGGCCAACTCGCACCACAAGTAGAGCCCTCCGGCAGGGACGCGACAATGGAGCGCGCCGTTCGCTTCGGCTGCCAATGACGCCAGCAGGAGATCGCGTCGCTCGCGGTGGACGCGCCGCAGTTCCTCGAGATGCGGGGGGAGAAGGCGGCGCTCGAGAAAGGCCCAAATCGCCCACTGCATGAGGGGATTCGTATCCAGGTCGACCAGTTGCTTGACCAGCGCGAGCTGGCGGATCACCGGCCAAGGGGCGATGATCCAGCCGATACGGAAACCCGGGAAGAGGATCTTGGAGACAGTGGTGAGCGAAATGACGGTGCCGGCCTGGTCGAGCGCCGCGAGCGGCGGTGGCGGTGGCGCATCGTACCAGAGTTCCCGGTACGGGTCGTCCTCGACGACCGGGATGCCGGCGCGGGCAGCCAGGTCGAGCAGATGCAGGCGACGGTCGAGCGCGAGCGTGGCGCCGGAGGGGTTTTGAAAGGTCGGCAACGTGTAGATGAGCTTGGGTCGCCGATGCTCGAGTGCGCGCTCAAGCAGGCTCACCCGCATCCCGAACTCGTCGACCGGGATGGGGAGCAGGCGAGCTCCGACGGCACGGAAGATCTGCAACGCACCGGCATAAGTCGGTGACTCGACCGCGACCAGGTCGCCCGGTTCGACGAGTGCCCGTGCGACGAGATAGAGCCCTTGCTGGGAGCCGGAGACGACCAGGACGTTCTCCGCCGTGCAGCGGATCCCGGCTTGCTGTGACCAGCTAGCGATGGCTTCCCGCAGTGGGGGATACCCTTCGCTAGGACAGTACTGGAGAAGCCGCGCTCCCTCGCGGTGCAACGCTTCGTCGAGCAGCTGGCGCACGGTGGCGATCGGGTAGCATTCGGGCGCGGGCTGGCCGGTGGCGAAGGAGATCACGTCAGGGCGTGCGGCGGCGATCATGGCATCTTCGAGCGCCGGATCGTACAAGGCGGTGGCGAGGGGAGCGAAGAGCTGCGGCCAGGGGACGCCGCCGGCGGGGGCCCGCGACTCGCGACGCTGGGCGGGATCGACGACAACTGTCCCGCGACCCACATGACCGCTGATGAGCCCGGCCGCGGCCAGTTCGCGGTAGGCGCTGACGACCGTGGATCGGTTGATGCCGAGCGTGGCGGCGAGACGGCGCTCGGGCGGCAAGCGCGTACCGGGCGGGAGTTCGCCGCTGAGGATGCGCCGGCGGAGCTGCTCAGCTAGCTGGCGGTAGAGCGGGACGCGACTGGTGCGATCGAGCCGGAGTTGCATGACACCTCCTCCAGGCGTCCACTCGATGACGAGCCTACCGAGGGAGATGACCCTCGCCAAGTGCCATTGTGCCCCTCGAACGCCATCCAAGCCAACCAATCAGGCGCGATTGGGCTCCCTCTGCTGGCGACGGAAGCGTCGCGTCGCTTCCCGAATGGACGGTCGACGACGAGGTCGGATGCTGGTGGTGTGGTGAGCCGGACGGTCTGGTGAGGAGCAGCTCTCGGGCGCGGAGTGTGGCTGGGGAGCGGGTCGTCGGGTCGTCGGCGATCGGGGTCGCGGTGCGCGAGCAGCCTCGCCCCACGGAGGCGCGATCCGGTTCGATCGACCAGGTGTTGCGGGCACCATGCCAATGCTGACGAGATCGGTGAGGGCGACGGCGCTCGGCCCCGGTAGGCGCCGCTGGCAGATCGCGGCACGCGTGTGCTGGCTCCGTCGCACGCGATGGAGCGCACCGGTATCGTCTCGGCCCGAGTCCAGGAACGACAAACGCGGACTGTGCGTGGCTCGACCTCGGTTGGGCTGGCATCACTGGCAGACTCCACTGCTCGCGCGACGGTCAGCGCAGCGTGAGCGCTTTGCCCGGCATCACCGGCGGGTGGCTGCAATCCGGCTCGTCGTCTGCACCGCGCTCGTGGCGCTGTGCCGCCAGAATCGCTCGTGGGAGGGCTTGGCCTCCGGGCGTGCCAGGCAGTATGGGGGTGCGCTGCTGCCGCGGAAGACAGCTGCCGCAGAACGAGTCGTCCGCGCTTTGGCCCGGCTGCCGCGCGACGGACAGTCGCCAATTGGACGGCCGGGTTCATCGTCGGTGGGCCTTTGGAACTCGACGTCGGACCTTGCGAGCGACGCCAGCACGGGCCTGTTGGTGATCGGTGGAGCTGGCAGAAAGGTAGTGACCTGAACCGCTTTCCCGACGCGCCTGTGACAGGCGCCTGCATCAGGTTTGGCAGGCATGGAGTGACTGTGCAGTCGAGCTGCGGCGGTGCCGTGCCCTCGCGGTGGCGACGAGTGCTCACTCGTTCGGGCGTCCGGTCGGGTGCAGCGGTCGGATACTGGCCACGGCACACTCGGAGCGGATGGGACGGGTGACCTCGATCGTCATGAGCTGCGACCGATGAATGCTAACCCCCACCTCCACGACCAGAGACGGCGGTCGAGGAGGGCACACTTCCGGTGAATGCTGGCCCCGCCGCATCGAAGACGGCTTTCCACCTCGTCGGTCGCGTCGACGCCGTGAGCGGGTCATTTAGCCCCCAGACAGAAGACGGTTTGATACCTGGACAGAATTGCGCGAGCATCGAGATCGTCGACCCCCGGTCGAGCAAAAACCCTGGGGGGTCGACGACAAAGCCGTGTTCCCTGATATCCGTGTTCCACCGCGGCAAAGCTCTTTCGTGTCTGGCTTGATCCAACGCTCCGAGCTTGCTATACTGCCGATGAGAGTTTCGCGTCCCGGTGCGCCCCGCCTTGGGTTTCGACAGTACCTATGAGGGCTTGAAACGTGCAAAACCGACGCCGGTGATGTTCTGGTTTCCAGGTTTCGACAGTACCTATGAGGGCTTGAAACTCCCCGACGCCGAGATAGGCGTTCGCATTGTTGAGTTTCGACAGTACCTATGAGGGCTTGAAACCCGGTTGCCGCGTTGAACACAGCCCACTCATTCCACGGTTTCGACAGTACCTATGAGGGCTTGAAACCTCTCTTGCATCGTGCGGTTAACTCCGTCATCGTGGGTTTCGACAGTACCTATGAGGGCTTGAAACCGTGCACGGCCGGAAACAGCCGTAAACCAAAAGGAGTTTCGACAGTACCTATGAGGGCTTGAAACTCGCAATGCAGGCATCCTGGGAAGCCGTCTTCCAGCGTTTCGACAGTACCTATGAGGGCTTGAAACCTTTCGGAGAGCCTTTATCGGTGGGTCCTGAAGAAGGTTTCGACAGTACCTATGAGGGCTTGAAACGAGGAGCTTGGAGCTTTCCACAAGGCCTCGAAGCTCGTTTCGACAGTACCTATGAGGGCTTGAAACCGCGTATAGACGTAGAACTTCGTGTCTCCCTCGGCCCGTTTCGACAGTACCTATGAGGGCTTGAAACAGCGATATCGCGACTTCCCGGATCTTGAGGAGTGCGTTTCGACAGTACCTATGAGGGCTTGAAACGTGACCGATCCCGGCGACCTGGTCGTTGCGGAACGGGTTTCGACAGTACCTATGAGGGCTTGAAACGATGACGATGGGGAACTTCTGCTGGTCGCAGACACGGTTTCGACAGTACCTATGAGGGCTTGAAACTTTCGCGACTTCGCCCTGCATGATGCCGGTCAGCTCAGTTTCGACAGTACCTATGAGGGCTTGAAACAGGAGATCATCCCGATCATGACCCGCGTCGGCGACGGTTTCGACAGTACCTATGAGGGCTTGAAACGCAGATCCAGCGCGGCGACGTGGACCAGATGAGTGTTTCGACAGTACCTATGAGGGCTTGAAACAGGACACGGCCCGCGAACGACTCGCTCGATCCCTCCGGTTTCGACAGTACCTATGAGGGCTTGAAACGAATCGATCCAGTTCACGGAGATCGAGGAGACAGCGGGTTTCGACAGTACCTATGAGGGCTTGAAACGGATGCTTTCTTGCTTCGGGTGGCCGAGCAGGCGATGTTTCGACAGTACCTATGAGGGCTTGAAACGTACTCCGAGAGACCACTCCAAGACACGGCGCAATGGTTTCGACAGTACCTATGAGGGCTTGAAACGATCCCAAGCGGGAGCGGTCAGTGCGGGGAAGGACGTTTCGACAGTACCTATGAGGGCTTGAAACTAGTATACCACAAACCTTTACCCCGCGTCAAGGTCGTTTCGACAGTACCTATGAGGGCTTGAAACCACCGAATCACGTCCTCACGCCACCCGTTGCACAGGTTTCGACAGTACCTATGAGGGCTTGAAACGGACAACGGGCAGCGGGACATCTCGGTCGAGAATGAGTTTCGACAGTACCTATGAGGGCTTGAAACGATTCTTGGCGAAGTGTGCCTCGTCCAGAATGAGGCGTTTCGACAGTACCTATGAGGGCTTGAAACAAGATCAGGTGCGGGCCGAGGACGATCCACCTCCCCCGTTTCGACAGTACCTATGAGGGCTTGAAACACGCTCCAGGCAGGCACTTGTTCGTGCCTGCCTGGAGTTTCGACAGTACCTATGAGGGCTTGAAACTCGAGAGTGCGCGCTTGAGCGGCGCCACCTACGACCGTTTCGACAGTACCTATGAGGGCTTGAAACTACGCTCCGGGTTCGTCTCGGTACTCCACTAACAGCGTTTCGACAGTACCTATGAGGGCTTGAAACTAGTTCACGGGCAGCGGAGATTGCTGTCTCCGGGGGTTTCGACAGTACCTATGAGGGCTTGAAACATCCTGAACAGGAGGTGGAACATGCGGAATGAGTCGTTTCGACAGTACCTATGAGGGCTTGAAACTCGCTCGTGAGCGGGAGGAACCGGTCCGGGGCCGTGGGTTTCGACAGTACCTATGAGGGCTTGAAACGTCTGACACGAGATCCTTAGCGAACGAGATAATGGGTTTCGACAGTACCTATGAGGGCTTGAAACCTCACCCTTCTTCCACTCGATGGTCGGATCCAACCCACGTTTCGACAGTACCTATGAGGGCTTGAAACACGTCAGCGTCGGACGGCCAACCTCGCAGGGAGAAGGTTTCGACAGTACCTATGAGGGCTTGAAACCTGCTCTGGCGATGGATGCCAAGGCCGATACCTACTGGTTTCGACAGTACCTATGAGGGCTTGAAACGTAAACCTCAGCCCGAGCGGGGCTCACGGGAGGAGGTTTCGACAGTACCTATGAGGGCTTGAAACAGGGCCGGTCGGGTAGGATAAAGGGAGGCTCAGCAAGTTTCGACAGTACCTATGAGGGCTTGAAACGAAGCAGCTGGTGCCGCAGCAGCTCAGCGTCCTGGCGTTTCGACAGTACCTATGAGGGCTTGAAACTCGATCAGAACGAACGATCGTGCGACTGATTCCGAACGTTTCGACAGTACCTATGAGGGCTTGAAACCTCTTATGTGCACGAGCCCTCCTTTTGCGCCGGCGGTTTCGACAGTACCTATGAGGGCTTGAAACAGGAGTCGAGGGAAACGGCGAGCGGAGAGGGGTTCTGTTTCGACAGTACCTATGAGGGCTTGAAACGTCGTCGTCTTGAAGCCAAGCTTCGGCCACCTGGCTGGGTTTCGACAGTACCTATGAGGGCTTGAAACCGTGCGGGCCGCGCACTACCGGGCGCGCTGGCCAGGGTTTCGACAGTACCTATGAGGGCTTGAAACACGTGTGCTTTCAGGAAGATCCTGAACGTCACGCGGCACGTTTCGACAGTACCTATGAGGGCTTGAAACTCGCCTGGCGGGACCTCACTCGGCTCGCTCGTGTCTGTCTCGACAGTACCTATGAGGGCTTGAAACTCTGGCCGATCGTCGGGTCCGCGAGCAGCGTCTCGGGTTTCGACAGTACCTATGAGGGCTTGAAACTCTGGCCGATCGTCGGGTCCGCGAGGAGCGTCTCGAGCGTTTCGACAGTACCTATGAGGGCTTGAAACGGAGGCGGGCGAGGAGCGATTCGATGCGGCGTACGTGTTTCGACAGTACCTATGAGGGCTTGAAACTTCCTACTCAGCCATGATCAAGCAGTTAGCACCCACGGTTTCGACAGTACCTATGAGGGCTTGAAACAACAGGGACGTACGGTGACGTCGCGGAATAGGACGGGTTTCGACAGTACCTATGAGGGCTTGAAACGATGAACCCCGTGACGGTGGCCGTCGCCTCGAGTGCGGTTTCGACAGTACCTATGAGGGCTTGAAACGTGCAGGTCCACGCGGGCGTCAAGCACGCCCTCGTGTTTCGACAGTACCTATGAGGGCTTGAAACCTCCATTTCCGCGGCGGTTCAAATTCCGGGCCCACGGGGTTTCGACAGTACCTATGAGGGCTTGAAACTATCGTTCGCGTGCTCACGTTTGGCTCCATTCCCCTGGTTTCGACAGTACCTATGAGGGCTTGAAACATCGGCGTGCGTTCTCGATGATCTCGCGGTACACGGGTTTCGACAGTACCTATGAGGGCTTGAAACTGTTTTGCTTGAGCTACCAGAGATCGCGGCATCGCGGTTTCGACAGTACCTATGAGGGCTTGAAACCGCCTTCCGCGAGCACATCCCGATCGCGATGCGGGGTTTCGACAGTACCTATGAGGGCTTGAAACGAACGAAAAGTAGGCGTTGTGGTGGTCGCGTGGAGGTTTCGACAGTACCTATGAGGGCTTGAAACTTATTGAGTCATTCTTCCCGGAAGGGTTTCATCGGGTTTCGACAGTACCTATGAGGGCTTGAAACCCGGTCGGCTGATGCGAACGGGCGTTCACACGAACGGTTTCGACAGTACCTATGAGGGCTTGAAACTCCTTCCCCCTCGTCCGAGTCGCAAGCGCAACGCTGGTTTCGACAGTACCTATGAGGGCTTGAAACTCCTCAATAAACGGATATCGCGGAACAATATTTGGTTGTTTCGACAGTACCTATGAGGGCTTGAAACCCTCCTGCAACTCAACGTACACTCCGCTATAGGCAAGTTTCGACAGTACCTATGAGGGCTTGAAACCTCGGCTCCCATACGCGCAGTGGTATCGCATGACTGGTTTCGACAGTACCTATGAGGGCTTGAAACATGTTTTCCGAGCAGATGATCCGCGAGGCTCTCGAGGGTTTCGACAGTACCTATGAGGGCTTGAAACCGTCAGGATCGACGATTCCCATCTCGCGCGCACGGGGTTTCGACAGTACCTATGAGGGCTTGAAACGTTTGTCGATGTCGCTCCACGGTCGGTCGGACACGCGTTTCGACAGTACCTATGAGGGCTTGAAACAAGCGCCGCTCGTACGCATCGAGCAGGCGCCGAAGCGTTTCGACAGTACCTATGAGGGCTTGAAACTTCTTTCACCCTCGATTGTACCTGCTTGGTCATTAGTTTCGACAGTACCTATGAGGGCTTGAAACCAGGACGCTTCTGTCGTGCCATCGCAACCCCTCCTGGGTTTCGACAGTACCTATGAGGGCTTGAAACTACCAACGGAAGTAATACGCCGGTTTCCCGGCACTCGTTTCGACAGTACCTATGAGGGCTTGAAACGTTTCTTTTTGCTCAAGGCTGTTTGTTCTGGTCAGGGTTTCGACAGTACCTATGAGGGCTTGAAACAACTTTTTTCTGCTGGGAGGTGGACATTGCAGTGTGGTTTCGACAGTACCTATGAGGGCTTGAAACTAGGTAGACGCCGTTGGCAACGTCGCCGGACGTCAGGGTTTCGACAGTACCTATGAGGGCTTGAAACTCGCCGCGTCGACGCGAGCGACGTCGCTCGCATTGCGTTTCGACAGTACCTATGAGGGCTTGAAACATGCCGACGGCGAGATACGATATCGCTGCTTTTGTTCGGTTTCGACAGTACCTATGAGGGCTTGAAACCTTGATTGTGTAATGCCTCTGGTTCTTCGAGTGCCGTGGGTTTCGACAGTACCTATGAGGGCTTGAAACGGAGGAGTCGCGCGACTCCTCCTAGTTTTTCTTTTGTTTCGACAGTACCTATGAGGGCTTGAAACCACTGACCTCATGGTGTGTCAGGTCAACGTCGACCTGTTTCGACAGTACCTATGAGGGCTTGAAACCGTGGACAACTGGGGCACAAAAGAACCGGCCGGGAAGTTTCGACAGTACCTATGAGGGCTTGAAACGCCCTCCCGGCCGTCTAGTGTGATGATAGCATAGCGGGTTTCGACAGTACCTATGAGGGCTTGAAACGCATTTGCAGCCAACGAAGCTTATAATCCTGTGACGGTTTCGACAGTACCTATGAGGGCTTGAAACGAAGAGGCATTCACCGTGCTTCCTTAAATTCCAGGAGTTTCGACAGTACCTATGAGGGCTTGAAACGGAAGGCACTTGCCTTCCCGGCGGCATCGTCAGCGGTTTCGACAGTACCTATGAGGGCTTGAAACGTTATCCGGGAGCGGTCAGAAGACGGGATTGCCCTGTTTCGACAGTACCTATGAGGGCTTGAAACTATGCGAACGCACTATCGGAGTGACCACGCCTCACCGTTTCGACAGTACCTATGAGGGCTTGAAACGAATACTCCGACGCCGACTCCGGGTTGTGAGACGCCGTTTCGACAGTACCTATGAGGGCTTGAAACCAACGTCATACCAGACTCCACCCGCTCGCTCTTGCGCGTTTCGACAGTACCTATGAGGGCTTGAAACCTGCGGTCCAACGTACAGGTGGCGGCGGCTGGTGGTGTTTCGACAGTACCTATGAGGGCTTGAAACTGCGGAGCAGCAACATGAACGTTTATATCGGGCGAGCGTTTCGACAGTACCTATGAGGGCTTGAAACAGGTTTACTGGTGGAGCGCCGAGCTCCTCAAGCTCCGTTTCGACAGTACCTATGAGGGCTTGAAACTCCGGTCGTGAAAGTGTGGCGTCTCACAACCCGGAGTGTTTCGACAGTACCTATGAGGGCTTGAAACGTAACTGTATCGCCTGACGCACGTACTCAGCGCCGAGTTTCGACAGTACCTATGAGGGCTTGAAACTATTCGTCGAGAACCAACTCCGCGAGCAACTCACACGTTTCGACAGTACCTATGAGGGCTTGAAACGGCGTTGAAGCTCGGTTACAAGGAAGCCTGGGTGGTTTCGACAGTACCTATGAGGGCTTGAAACGCCCTCCCGGTCGGCTATGTTGATGATAGCATATTGGTTTCGACAGTACCTATGAGGGCTTGAAACTTGTTTGGTCTACACCTGGCATGTCGTGACCTACTTCTGTTTCGACAGTACCTATGAGGGCTTGAAACAGTCTTCGAAGTGGCATCCTGCCACAAAGAAGAGGTTTCGACAGTACCTATGAGGGCTTGAAACTCCCGCAGCCGCCATTCCGGATGATGGCGGCTGCAATGTTTCGACAGTACCTATGAGGGCTTGAAACGATCGCGCTGGTCTCACCGACCGGCGAGCAGCTCACGTTTCGACAGTACCTATGAGGGCTTGAAACTTACCCAAAAACGGCACCTCGGCGACTTGCGCAAGCGTTTCGACAGTACCTATGAGGGCTTGAAACACGATGACGTTTCTCGTGCGGGAAGTCCGGCGTCTCGTTTCGACAGTACCTATGAGGGCTTGAAACGGCTTTTTGCTACGATTCACGTGCCCGGATCTCACGGTTTCGACAGTACCTATGAGGGCTTGAAACTCAATGACGAAATCAAGGCCTGGATCATTCAGAAGAGTTTCGACAGTACCTATGAGGGCTTGAAACTAGTATACCATATCCGCGCACCCAGCGTCAAGCCTCTCGTTTCGACAGTACCTATGAGGGCTTGAAACCAATGGAACGGTCTCCTCGTCCACGCAAGATCCACGTTTCGACAGTACCTATGAGGGCTTGAAACCAGCTCGGCGACGACCGCGAGCACAGCCACGATCCAGTTTCGACAGTACCTATGAGGGCTTGAAACGACGGCCTCGAGCAGACGCATGGCATGGTAGATGTTGGTTTCGACAGTACCTATGAGGGCTTGAAACAACAGGCCAGCCGTTTCCGAGCTGTGTTCCTATGTCAGTTTCGACAGTACCTATGAGGGCTTGAAACCGAAACAGCGGCTGCGCAAAAACCGGCAAAAGGGTTTCGACAGTACCTATGAGGGCTTGAAACACGGAAACTGGTACGTTTCCATGGTCGGCACCGGTCGTTTCGACAGTACCTATGAGGGCTTGAAACGCTGTTGAGCCAGTCGAGAATTTGGGCCTTAATGAATGTTTCGACAGTACCTATGAGGGCTTGAAACCTGGGACGCCCTGAATTACATTCCACCCTCAGAATGTTTCGACAGTACCTATGAGGGCTTGAAACAGCGCTGAAGCTCGGGTACAAGGAAGCCTGGGTGTGTTTCGACAGTACCTATGAGGGCTTGAAACGCATTGATGGCAAACGTGATGGTCTTGTTGGTGGTGGTTTCGACAGTACCTATGAGGGCTTGAAACTCGACCTCGAGCGGTCGATGCCATGAGCCCGACGAGCGTTTCGACAGTACCTATGAGGGCTTGAAACATGGTCACTTTCTTGTTCGTCGCATCAGGGGTGAGCGTTTCGACAGTACCTATGAGGGCTTGAAACGCGGATCCACGCCCGGATCGTGAGCGGGCTGAGCTGCGTTTCGACAGTACCTATGAGGGCTTGAAACCCTTAGGGCAGGCGGCTCGGCACCGAAACGCGTTCACGTTTCGACAGTACCTATGAGGGCTTGAAACCGAGGCGGGACAATACGTGAAAAACAAAGAGCTGAAGTTTCGACAGTACCTATGAGGGCTTGAAACGATGCCAGGTCACGGGGCTCGAGATCGAGATCTCGACGTTTCGACAGTACCTATGAGGGCTTGAAACTACGCACGTAGACGAAACGTGGGTCGATGGCAGCGCGTTTCGACAGTACCTATGAGGGCTTGAAACACTACATGTTCCTCGTCCGGGATCGGATCGAGGACAGTTTCGACAGTACCTATGAGGGCTTGAAACAAGAATACCAGGACACATACTCAAGAATCTCAGCTCGTTTCGACAGTACCTATGAGGGCTTGAAACGACCCTCTACCACGTCGTCGTCGACGAGGTGCGCAAGTTTCGACAGTACCTATGAGGGCTTGAAACGAGTTTGTCTGGCGGCATGTTCAACTTCACGAGAAGTTTCGACAGTACCTATGAGGGCTTGAAACAATTGCCCCCAGGATTTCATCGTTACGTGACTGATTGTTTCGACAGTACCTATGAGGGCTTGAAACTTGACGGGCGGATGGTACAGGTTTCCGCCGGAAACGAAGTTTCGACAGTACCTATGAGGGCTTGAAACTGATTTCGTCATTGATGGGGTAATAGCCGCTGATGGTCGTTTCGACAGTACCTATGAGGGCTTGAAACCGTGCTAGGGCGCACGCGGCAACTTCGACAAGCCAGGTTTCGACAGTACCTATGAGGGCTTGAAACCCTCGAGCATGCGCCGAGGCGGCTGTGGCTCAGCAAATTGTTTCGACAGTACCTATGAGGGCTTGAAACCCCCTAGTCTATGATTGTAGCGTCGGTTCGTGAGCGGTTTCGACAGTACCTATGAGGGCTTGAAACCCCTCTCCGCGGCCCGTGAGCTGCGGGCAAGGGAGGTTTCGACAGTACCTATGAGGGCTTGAAACGAGGAACCAATTTTACAGAGGATTTTCGATGAAATCGGTTTCGACAGTACCTATGAGGGCTTGAAACTTGGACAGCCTCAGCCCAGATCAGTAAGAGAGCTGAGAGTTTCGACAGTACCTATGAGGGCTTGAAACCGCCTTCCGCACTTCCGCACATGCATCACACAGCCAGTGTTTCGACAGTACCTATGAGGGCTTGAAACGCGGTAGATCTCGGCGAGTAACTCCACGAACTGTGCGTTTCGACAGTACCTATGAGGGCTTGAAACCCTTCCTTCCATCGACCAGCATAACAGGAGCGCACCGTTTCGACAGTACCTATGAGGGCTTGAAACCCGCAACCCGCCCTTCTCGCGCGGATCCATGGCGAGGTTTCGACAGTACCTATGAGGGCTTGAAACCGGATCGCCTTGACCTTGATACCCATCGCTCTACCTCCTGTTTCGACAGTACCTATGAGGGCTTGAAACGCGAGTCGCTGAGCTTCCTCGAGCTCGGACGTCCACGTTTCGACAGTACCTATGAGGGCTTGAAACAGCGTTGCAAGCAGAGATCGAGCAACACAGAATCTGGTTTCGACAGTACCTATGAGGGCTTGAAACCTTCGCGCAGACTGCGATCGACCTGCGCGTGCTCGTTTCGACAGTACCGAGGAGGGCTTGAAACGGAGTCAGGGGGCCAGGTTCCAGGCCCCAGAGCCCAGTTTCGGCAGTACCTGTGAGGGCTTGAAACGCTCGGCCCCAGGGAACTCGCTTGCGAGTGGCCCTTTACGGCAGGATCGCTCAGAGCTCGAGACCGGCGCCAGCGAGCTTGCCGCGAGCAGGTCGTGAATACCCCCGAAAGCGTCAGATCAGCGCTCTCGAGTCCTCGACGTCCTTGCCGCGCCAACCGGCACGGCCTGGATCTGCCGTTGCGGCGGTCGGTTCGGGCGCTCGTAACGGTCCTCTCAGGCGCGAGGCGATCGCGTCTTCGCGCAAGGAGGACCCGAAGGGCTGGACCAGCGACCGCGCGGCGGGCGCGCTGCCATGCGGCGTCGGTTGGGAGTCGGTGGCGAGAGGCTTCGCGCGGGACCCAGCGCAGCCGGTAAGACGTCTGGAGGCAGCGCGTTCCAGGGTCCGACGCCAGCTTGTGCTCTTCGAGACCAGCGTCATCTCCCTGCCAGGAGATGCCAGCATTGGCGCGGTCGGCCGAGTGGGGATGCAGCAGGTTGACGAGCGCGAGCACTGCACACCGTGCCTTGTCGTGCCCCGGCGGCGCGCGAGTCGGTTGACAGCGAGCGCTGCGCCATGTAGGCTTGTTTTGGTGAGCACGTTGGCGGGTGGTGAAACGGTATCACAGGGGCCTTTGGAGTCCTTGTTCCAGGTTCGAATCCTGGCCCGCCAGCCAGAGGCATGCGAGAGCGTCTCGCAGCATGCCTGATCGATCAGCGGCGGTGGACGAGAAGTCTGACAGCAGCCAAACGAGGCCAGCCGAGTCACTCGCAGCCGTGGTGCTCGCGGGAGGGCTCGGGACTCGGATGCGCTCTCGCCTTCCCAAGGAGTTCCATCCGCTCGCCGGTCGACCTCTCCTCCGCTACGTCCTCGATGCCGTCGAGGCACTCCCGGTCGCCCAGCGTATCCTCGTGACGAGCCCAGCGAAGGCGGCGCTGTGCTCCCAGCTCGGCGCGGATTGGGAGATCGCGCTGCAGGAGGAGCCGTTGGGGACGGGGCACGCGCTGGGTTGTGCATTGCCGTTGTTGCGGCCCGACATCCGTTGGGTCCTGCTCGTCTTCGGCGATCACCCGCTGCTCAGGGGGGAAGACCTGGCACGCTTGCTGAGCGCGGCCCTGCAACAGCGTCCCCTCGCGGCCGTGCTCACCACGCTGCTTCCCGACCCAGCAGCCTACGGGCGAATCCAGCGTGATCCGGACGGACGCGTTACAGGCGTCATCGAGGCGCGCGAGGATGCGAACCGCTACGCCGGTCCGGTCGAGGTGGTAAGCGGCGCGACGATCTACTGGCGCGCGTGGCTCCAGGATGCGTTGCCACGGCTGCCCCGCAGTTCCTCCGGCGAGTACTACCACACGGCGCTCATCGGGCTGGCAGCGGCCGAGCGGTCCGGCGACGCGGTGATCACGGTCGTCGCACCGCCGGAAACAGCGCTCGGGGTGAACGACCGCGTTGACCTGGCGCGGGCCGAGGCGATCCTGCGCGATCGCATCATCCAGGCGCACCAGCGCGCTGGTGTGACCATCGTCGATCCAGCGACGACGTGGATCGAGCCGACCGTGGAGATCGAGCCGGACGCCCGGATCGAGCCGTTCACGATTCTCGCGGGGCGGACGCGGATCGCACAGGGAGCGCGGATCGGCCCCCATGCCGTGGTGCACGATAGCGTCGTGGGACCGGATTCCACTGTCGTCGCCTCGGTCCTGGAGTCGGCGGTGCTGGGGGCGCGGGTGCACGTCGGACCGTACAGTCACTTGCGCCCGGGAACGATCGTCGAGGACGATGTGCACATCGGGAACTTCGCCGAACTCAAGAACGCACACGTTGGTCGCGCCACCCGGATCGGGCACGTGAGCTACATCGGTGATGCCGAGCTGGGTGAGCGCGTCAATATCGGGGCAGGCACGGTGACCTGCAACTTCGACGGGGTCGCCAAGCATCGCACGGTCATCGAGGACGAGGCGTTCATCGGCAGCGATACCATGCTCGTTGCGCCGGTCCAGGTCGGTCGCGGAGCGCGGACCGGCGCAGGCAGCGTGGTGACGAAGGACGTGGCACCAGGGACGACCGTGGTGGGCGTGCCGGCCCGTCCGGTGAGAGCGCGGCGCCAGCGCCGCACGGGCGAGACAGGAGCATGAGGGCGTGGACGGTCGATTGCAGATCTTTGCTGGAAACTCTAATCCTCGCCTGGCCCAGGCGATCGTCGGCGTGCTGGAAACGCCGCTCGGTCGCGCCGAAGTTTCCAGCTGGAGCGATGGGGAGACGCGTGTCCGCCTGGAAGAAAATGTCCGCGGCTCGGACGTGTTCGTCATCCAGTCGCTCTGCGCCCCGGTCAATCAGAACATCATGGAACTCTTGATCATCCTCGATGCGGTCAAGCGCGCGTCGGCTGCCCGGATCACTGCAGTGATCCCGTATTACGCCTACGCGCGTCAGGAGAAGAAGACGGCCGGGCGCGAGCCGATCAGCGCCAAGCTCCTGGCGAACTTGCTCACCACCGCTGGTGCCGATCGCGTGTTGACGATCGACCTGCACGCGCCAGCGATCGAGGGGTTCTTCGATATCCCGGTCGATCATCTGCGCGCCACGCCGATCCTGGCCGCGCATTTTCGGCGCCTGGGTCTCACGGACTTCGTCGTGGTCAGCCCGGATGCTGGTGCTGTGGTGCGGGCCGACGAATTTCGCCGGCGTGCTGGTGGGAGCTTGGCCATCATCTCCAAGAAGCGACCCGGACCGGAGGTCGCCGAGGTGCTGGAAATGGTCGGTGACGTCGCCGGCCGGGATGCGGTGATCGTCGACGATATCATCGCCACCGGTGGGACGCTCCTCCAGGCTGCCGAACTCTTGCGGGAGCGCGGGGCACGGCGGATCTTCGCAGCTGCCGTGCACGGCGTGTTCGCTGGGCAGGCACTGGAGCGGATCCAGGCGTCACCGATCGAGAAAGTGTTCGTGACGGATACGATTCCTTTACCAGAAGGGATGTGCACGGACAAGGTGGAGGTGCTGACCGTCGCGCCGCTGCTCGCCGAAGCGATCATGCGGATTCATAAGGATCTGAGCATCAGTGCACTCTTCACCTGACCGCTCGCCGCCTCGGGCGGGGCCATCCCGGGAGTGTGTGCTTGAGTAGTCCCTGGACAGAAGCGATCCTCTTCCTGGTTCTGGCTGCCTTCTTCTTCGGAGCGGCACTCGCTGACCTGGCGAGTTGTCTGCCGGCTCGCCGCTCGCTGCGGGAGTTCCTTGCCGAGTTGGCCGAGACGCAGAACGGGAATGGCGAGAACACGCTCGAGCAACTGCGTGTCGCCCGTCCCGCGATCCGGCTCGTGCAAGCGACCACGTTCCTCGGCTTGACCGTGCTCGCCGTACGGATCGGCCATCGGTGGTGGCCAAAGCACGAGCTCGCGGTGGCTGTGCTGATCGCCTTCGTCGCCTTGCTCGTGCTCGCCAGCGCTGCGCCGATGGCGCTGCTGGAGCGACGGTATCCCTTGACGAGCGCGCGCTTCCGCTTGCTCGCCAGCCTGCTCAGTCGGTTGGGCGCGCCGCTGCGCCTGCTCAGCGAACTCCTCGAGCGGCCACTGGCGGCGCTCATACCGCCCGCCCCGGCGCCAGCGGTTCCGTCAGCCGCCGTCCCACCAGCCCATGAGGAGGTGGTCGAGGAAGCGGAAGAACTGATCGAGCGCGTGTTGCGGCTCGATCGGCTGACGGCGCGCGACATCATGGTGCCGCGGACCGATATCGTCGCGGTGCCGTTCGAGCTGTCGGTGCGCGACGCGATCGCCGTGGCGCGCCAGACACGCCACTCGCGGTTGCCGGTCTACCAGGGGACGATCGACCGGATCGTGGGGATCGTGCACGTGCGCGACCTTTTGCGCTTTGCGCTCGAGTCGGCCGAGGGGATCAAGGTCGGGGATGTCATGCGGGAGGCGTACTTTATCCCGGAGTCGAAGCGGGTCGACGAGCTCTTGCGTGATTTGCAGCACCAGCGTGTCCACATGGCGATCGTGGTCGACGAGTTCGGTGGAACAGCGGGACTCGTCACCATCGAGGACGTGCTGGAGGAGATCGTCGGGGAGATCCAGGACGAGTACGATACAGAGGCACCGCTCGTCGAACGTCTCAGTGCGGACGAAGCGATCGTCGATGGGCGGATTTCGCTGGAGGAGATTGCGGATATCTTCGGCGTCTCGCTGGAAGAAGAGGAGAGTTCGACGATCGGCGGGCTGGTCCAGGCGCATCTGGGGCGAATTCCGCAGCCGGGCGAGTCGGTGCGGGTCGATGGCCTAGAGGTGACCGTGCTAGAGGTAACCGGGAACCGGGTGCGCAAGCTCTCGGTACGGCGCGTCGCGGCCTCGGTGTCTGCGTCGGATGAGGACGAGTGCAGCTGAGCGAGCATGGTCGCCTGGGTCGTGCACCGGTACCAGCGAGTGACCTCGACGATGGACATCGCCGCGGACCTCGCTGCCCAGGGCGCGCCGGCGGGGACCGTGGTGCTGGCGGAGGAGCAGACGGAAGGGCGGGGACGAGAGGGCCGGCGCTGGCTCGCTCCACCCGGAACCGCGCTGCTCTTCACGGTCATCACGCGCCCACCGCTCGCGATCGTGCAGGACGAGCGTCTCGCCGTGCGGGTCGCCGAGCACGTCGCGGCAGCGATCGCGGCGACCTGTGGCCTGCGACCGTCGATCAAGGAACCGAACGACCTCCTGGTCAATGGCCGCAAACTGGTGGGCATCCTCTTGCAGAGCCGCGTTCGTGCCGAGGTGCTCGAGTATCTGCTCCTCGGGATCGGGATCAACGTCAACATTCCGGCGGACTGTCTTCCTCTGCCGACGGCGACCAGTCTTCTGGTCGAACTCGGTCACCCGGTCGACCGCGACCGGCTGCTCGCAGCTGTCCTCGACCAGCTCGCTCGCGACGAGCGACTGTTTCCTCCTACCGTTCGGTGAGTTCGCGCGCAAGAGAACGGCGCAGACGCCAGAGGGTGAAGACGGTCCACGCTGCCACCTGCGGTGAGGCGAGAGTGGAAACCGGCAAGAGCCCGAGAAAGCGGAGCCCTGCTTCCCGATAGTCCCGGATCCGCGCCAGCACCTGCTCGGGAGTTCCCCAGAGGATACTGCGTTCGACCAGTTCTGGTGGGACAGCGCGCAGGGCGGCACGGAGTGCGTGCGGGTCGACCCGTTCCGGGATGAAGTCCAGGTAGCCGCGGAAGTGCTCACCGAGTGGATGCTCGAGCCCGAGTTCCCGCCACTCGTCGGCCGGGCGGAGCAGTCCGGTGAGTCGCAGCGCCGGATGGTGGAGGAGACGGCGCGCGGCATTTTCGGTCGGGGCGAGAAGCACGGGGGCCTGGAGGGCGGGAACGATCTACGTGGGATCGCGACCAGCCCGCTCGGCCGCCTGCCGGACCTGCGCGAGTCGGGCGGCATATCGCTCGGGCGAGTCGATCCAGTTCGGATACCAGCCATCGGCGAAGCGACCGGTCAGCTCTAGCATGCGTGGCCCGTGCGCGCCCAGCCAGATCTCCGGTCGGCGTCGCGGTGGAGCGGTGAGTTCGAAGACGCCGTCGGTGATCTGGTAGAAGCGTCCTGCGAAGCGGATCGTGCCCGGCGTGTCCAGGCAGGCACGCAGGATGGCGAGCGCTTCCTCCAGCCGGGTGACCGGTCGATCGAAGGGAAAACCATAGGGTTCCAGGTTCTCTGCCTCCCCTGCCCCGATCCCGATGATGGGTGGCCGCCGCGTCAGATGTGCCAGGGTGAGCGCTGTCTGCGCGAGCAGCACGGGATGGCGACGAATCGGATCGGTGACACCGACACCGAGCCGGAGACGCCCGGCATGCGCGCTCAGGCGGCCGAGCAAGCTGGCGAAGTCGTAGTAGGGATGGGGGCTCCGGCGCAGGCGAGCGATCCAGGTTGTTCGCGGTGACCAGAGGACGCGAGGAACGAAGTCCTGGAGGTGATCCCAGACCATGACGGCATCGAAGCGCAAGAGACGCGCCAGTCGCACGAGGCCGAGGACACTGGCCAGTGGCGGCTGAGCTGGGACGACGAGCGCGAGCGCGAGTCGGGCGTCTTTCATCTTCTCCCCCTGCTTCCAGTATGCCTGGGGCGAGTGACCGACCAGAAGACGGAGCGACGGGGAGATCGCCGAGCCCCGGTGCGAGAGCGACTGAGCGTTCCGATGCGCGGGAGCGCCGACTGCTCGCAGTGGGACCGGTTTTCGCGTCCACTGGCCGAGGAGGCATTGCCCGATGGTCGTCGGGAATCTGCGGAGCTCCTTCGCTGGCGCGAAGACCGTGCGGAATGAGGCGCGGAGCTGCGACGGCTGCTCCTGAGCGAGGCGATCGTGCGCCGGATGGAAAAGGTCGCGCAGCTGTCGCGCCCGGTCCGCGAACTCTGGGCAGTCAGCAGCGAGCTGGTCGCCGCCCATCGCGCAGCGCTCGCGCGCTCTGCCCAGGGCGAGCAGGCGATCGCTGCCCGGCGCGAGACGGTCGAAGCGGAAGGAGACCAGGCACGGGCCTTGCGGGAGACCGTTCGACAGCAGACCGAGCAGCTGCGCGCGACGGTCGAGGAGCATGCGCGGCCGATAGCCGAGTGATGCAAGACGGTGCAGGAGCACAGCGACGATTGACGCGATCGCTCCCGGCTGATCGCGGAACTCCGAGCAGCGGTCGAGCATCTCAGGCACGAGTTCGTCGCGTTTCGCCAGGCTGTCGGGCAGCAGTTCCAGAGGGTCGAGTCGCGTCTCGATCGGGAGGAGAAGCGACTCGATCGGCTGGTCGGGACCACGCTGGAATGACGCTCGCAGCGGTGCCGCGGCTCCTGGCTCGGTTTCGTGCTCGAGAAGATCACAGAGCGTGCTTCCCGCGACCGGGCCGAGCAGCTGCGGCGACTCGTCGGTGGTGCGGTGTTCGATGCGGTGCTGGAGACTGATCTCCTCATCCGGGCGCGCTTGTGGCAGGATCCATCAGTCGGGCTCTGGCGCGTGGTCGCGGTGTCGGGTGTCGTCGATCGAACGGATGGCGAGCGGGTGGCGACGCGAGCACTGGTGCTGGAACCGGCGCTCCGGCGGGTGGTTCATTTGGTCGTGGGTGAAGGGACCACCGAGGGGGTGATGGGACGGGCGGACCGCTTGGATGTCGTCACTCTCTCGAATGGACGCAGGCAGGATGGGAAACAGGAGGCGACCCGCTGGGTTGCATGAGCGTGCCAGGGGAGCATCGAGCGGAAACGCGTGGTTTTGTCGACTGGTCGATCGTCTGCCTGTTCCAGTTGTCTCCGCTCAGGAGCGCCTTGGTGACGGCGGTGTCGATTCGGCTCCACCGACGTTCGCGACGGCGTCGACAACTCCCGGGGGATCAGTGCCGTTGTCCTCCTGATCTCCTTCGCTTGTGACGGAACCCCGGCTGACTTATACTGCGCGCCAGAGGGTGCCGAGGCGGCAAGCCTCGCGGCAGTGAGTGGCGCTCTGGGAGGTCAGTCATGGATTTCGAGTTCACCCCGGAACAGCTCCAGGTGCGGGACATGGTCCGCGAGTGGGCGCAGCGGGAGGTCGCTCCCTACATCCGCGAGTGGGATGCCAAGGGAGAGTATCACCCGGAGATCTATCGGCGGATGGGTGAGCTGGGACTGCTCGGCTTGCCGATCCCCGAGCGATACGGCGGCGGAGGCTTCGATTACATCGCCCTCGCGCTCGCCTGCGAGGAACTGGAGGCGGTCGATACGTTCCTGCGCGTGGTGATCAGCGTGCACGTCGGCTTGAACAGCTTGACGCTCCTACAGTGGGGGACCGAGGAGCAGAAGCAGCGCTGGTTGGTTCCCCAGGCTCTGGGCGAGAAACTGGCGACCTTTGCTCTCACCGAACCGGGTGCTGGCTCCGATGCTGGTCACATCCAGACGCGCGCGGTCCGCGATGGCGACAGTTACATCCTGAACGGCGAGAAGATGTGGATCTCGCTGGCAAATACGGCCGACCATTTCCTCGTCTTCGCCACGCTCGACCCGGCGCTCGGTCATCGAGGACTGTGCGCCTTTATGGTGGAGCGTGGTATGCCCGGGCTCACGACCGGCTCCATCCACGGCAAACTGGGCGTGCGAGCGGGCGATACCGGTTGGATCTCGCTCCAGAACGTCCGCGTGCCGGCTGACAACATGATCGGTGAGCCAGGCGAGGGCTTCAAGATCGCGATGAGCGCGATCGATCAGGGACGCTTCACGGTGGCGGCCGGAGCGTGCGGGCTGATCCGGGCCTGTCTGGAGGCGAGCGTCAAGTACTGCCACGAGCGTCAAACCTTCGGGCAGGAAATCGGGCGGTTCCAGCTCGTGCAACAGATGATCGCCAAGATGGTTCGCGGTTACGAGACGTCGCGTCTGCTGGTCTTCCGCGCTGCTGAACTCAAGAACCACGGGATCCGCAATACCCGGGAAACCTCGCTGGCCAAGTGGCACGCCTGCGATTGCGCCTTCGAGGCAGCGAACGATGCGGTGCAGATCCACGGCGCCTACGGTTATTCCAGCGAGTATCCGGTGGAGCGCTACTTCCGCAACTCGCGGGGCGCGGTGATCTACGAGGGGACGCGCGAGATCCACACGCTCCTGCAGGCCGAGTACGCGCTCGGCTATCGCGTGGACAAACCGCTCCGCTGCCCGCAGCCACCAGCGCAAGGATACGAGACGGTCGTGGCGCGGGGGTGAGATGCGTCCGCTCGTCATTCCCTATCGGGGAAAGCAGCCGCAACTCGCGCCGGATGTCTTCGTCGCGCCCACGGCGGTCGTGATCGGCGATGTCGTCGTGGGGTCGAGGTCGAGTCTCTGGTTCAGCGTCGTGCTGCGCGGCGATATCGGGCCGATCCGCATCGGCCAGCGCGTCAACTTGCAGGAAGGGGTGATCGTTCATCTCGACGAAGGGTTTCCGGTGGTGATCGCGGACGATGTCACGATCGGCCATGGAGCGATCGTGCACGGCGCGCAGATCGCCGCTGGTGCCCAGATCGGCATGGGAGCGATCCTGCTCACCGGTTCGCGTGTCGGTGCGGGGGCGATCGTGGCGGCAGGAGCGTTGGTGCCGGAAGGGATGGAAGTCCCGGCGGGAACGGTCGCAGTCGGAATCCCGGCGCGTATCCGGCGCGAGGTGACCACCGAAGAACGAGCCGAACTCCTGGAGCGTGCGCAGCGGTACGCGCAGCGTGGCGAGGAGTTCCGTCGTCTGCTCGCTGGCGGAGGTGAGGCATGAGCGTGCGTGTCGAGCGGGAGGGGGCGATCACCCTCGTCACGGTCGAGCGCCCGGAACGACTGAACGCGCTCGATACCGCGACGTTGCGTGCCTTGCTCGCGGCAGTGCAGGAACTGGCAACGGAGGAGGCGATCGCTGTCGTCGTCCTCACCGGGGCAGGCGATCGCGCGTTCATCGCCGGAGCCGATATCAGCGAGATGGTAGAGAAGTCGCCAGCCGAGGCGCTGGCCTTCGCCGAGTTGGGACACGCCGTTTGCCGGGCGATCGAGGAAGCGCCGCAACCGTACATCGCAGCGGTCAATGGCTACGCGCTAGGAGGCGGCTGCGAGATCGCGCTGGCGTGCGATATCCGCCTCGCCAGCGAGCGCGCCGTCTTCGCCCAGCCGGAAGTAACGCTGGGTATTCCACCAGGCTGGGGCGGATCGCAACGGCTGCCGCGCGTCGTTCCTCCTGGTATCGCGCGCGAGTTGCTCTATACGGGGCGCCGCGTCGATGCGCAGGAAGCACTGCGGATCGGGCTCGTCAACGCCGTCTATCCGGCTGACCAACTCCTCGAGCGAGCTCGGGAACTAGCGAACCGGGTCGCGGCCAACGGGCCACTCGCGGTCCGCTTGACCAAGGCGGCGGTTCGCTTCGGTCTCGAGCAGGGGCTGGAAGCTGGGCTGACCTACGAGCGGCAGGTGTTCGCGTACGCGTTCACCACCGAGGATCAGCGGGAGGGGATGCGGGCATTTCTGGAAAAGCGTCGTCCGGCTTTTCGCGGGCGCTGACGCGTCGTCCAACTGGTGGGATGGAGGAAAACGGTGAAGATCGCGGTCCTCGTGAAGCAGGTTCCCGATCCGAACGCCGTGCGGTTCGACCCGCGGCTCGGGGATCTGGTACCGGGCATTCAGGAAGTCGCCAACGAGTACGACCTCTATGCGCTCGAGGCAGCGCTGCGTCTCCGGGAGCAGGTCGGTGGGGAGATCGTGGTCGCCAGTGTCGGGCCGGCGCGAGACGCGCTCAATCGCGCGCTCGCGATGGGTGCCGACCGGGCGGTCTCCATCGAGGGCGAGGGGTTGCCGGGAGACAGCTGGGTGACCGCGACCGTGCTCGCCGCCTGGCTGCGAGGCGAGCAGCCGGACGTGATCTGGTGCGGGCAGGAGACGAGCGATTCCGGATCAGGCAACGTCGGCCCCGCGGTGGCAGCCTTGCTCGATGTTCCGCTGGTGAGCAATGTGGTCGGCTGGGAGTTTCGGGACGGTGTCTTCACCATCGAACGGGAGATCGAGGACGGGCATCAGTTCCAGGAGGTGGCTCCACCGCTAGTGCTCTGCGCGCTCTCGGCGTTGCCACAGCCACGCTTGCCGACTTTGCGCGGCATCATGGACGCTCGCCGCAAGCCGGTCGAGCGACTCGGACCGGCTGATCTCGGTCTGGACGCCAGCGAGTTGGTGCCGCTGGTCAGCTGGGCTGGCTTGAGCCAGCCGGAAGCGAAGGCAGCGGGTATCGTGGTCCAGGACGTCTCGCCCGACGAGGCAGCTGAGCGCCTGCTCGTGTTCTTGGAAGCGCGCGGCTTGCTGGGTTGAGGAAAGGATGAGCGATCGATGGCTGGAGAAGGCCTGCTGGTCGTCGTCGAGACCGCGCAGGGGGTCGCGCGCCCGGCTGCACTGGAGCTGTTCGGTGCGGCGAGCCGGGCGAGCGCAGCGGTCGGTCCGGTCACGGCACTCGTCGTGGGACATGGGGTCAGCGGGGCTGCCGAGCAGGTCGCGCGCCTCGGCGTCGCTCGCGTGCTCGTGGTCGATGAACCAGTGTTCGCCGAGCCCGTGGCGGAGCGACTAGCGCGAGCTGTTCAGGTGGCGTGGGAGCAGGTCGAACCGGCGCTCGTCCTCGTGCCTGGCACGACACTGGGACGCGACACCGCTGCCCTGGTCGCCGCCGAGCGTCGTGTTCCTCACCTGGTCGATATCGTCGCGCTGGAGGTCACGCCGGAGGCATTCGTCGCCACGCGTCCGGTCTATCAGAGCAAGCTGGTCACCACCGTGCGGGCGGGCCGCGAGCGCGCTGCGGTCGTGACCGTGCGCTCCGGTGCGTTCCGCCCACCCGAGCCAGGCGAGGCGGGTGCGACGATCGAGCCACTGGTCGTGGGACTGGAGGAGCGTCAGCAACGGGTACGCGTGACGCGGATGGTGGACAAACCGCGTGGGCAGGTCGATCTGGAAAGCGCGCCCGTGGTGGTCGTCGGTGGCCGGGGAATCGGCGGGCCGGAGGGGTTCGCGCAGCTGGCGGAACTGGCGGAACTCCTCGGTGGGGCGCTCGGCTGCACCCGAGCGGTCAGCGACCTCGGCTGGCGCCCGCACTACGAGCAGATCGGTCAAACCGGCAAACAGGTGCGTCCCAAGCTGTATCTCGGAGTCGGGGTCTCGGGCGCAGTCCAGCATACGGTGGCGATGCAAGGGAGCGAGACGATCGTGGTCATCAATCGTGATCCCAATGCCCCGTTGGTCAAGATGGCCGATCTCGTGTTCATCGGTGACTGGAGCGAGATCGTGCCGCGTCTCATCGCTCGGCTCCGCGAACGACGAGGGAACGGTGCATGAGCCAGGAGCGCGTCGAAGTCATCGTGGTCGGAGCGGGCCCAGCGGGCGTCGCTGCCGCGTTGACGCTCGCTCGAGCTGGGGTGGAGGTCGTGGTCCTCGAGCGCGGCGCCTATCCGGGAGCTAAGAACGTGATGGGCGGGATTCTCTACCGCCAGCCGACCGAGGAGCTGGTTCCCGGATTCTGGCGGGAAGCACCGCTCGAGAGGGCGATCGTCGAGCAGCGGTATCTGCTGCTGACCGACGAGGATGCGATCGGCTTGAGCTACCGCACGCCGGTCTTCGGCCAGCCACCCTACAATGCATTCAGTGTTCTCCGTGCCGAGTGGGATCGCTGGTTTGCCCAGCAGGCTGAGGCAGCCGGTGCCCTGATCGCGACCGAGGTGACGGTCGAGGATCTCCTCTGGGAGGACGGGCGCATCGTGGGAGTGCGTGCCGGGGAGCAAGGGGATCTCGTGGCGGACGTGGTCGTGATCGCTGATGGGGCGAACTCGCTCCTCGCGCAGAAGGCTGGCCTGACGCGTGACGCTCGCCCCGAGGAGCAAGCGCTCGTCGCGAAAGAGCTGCTGCGGTTGCCCGCGGAGGAGATCGACCGCCGCTTCGCTGTGCCGCCCGGCCAAGGGGTCGCCATCGAGGCGTTCGGCGCGGCAACAGGCGGTTTGCTCGGGTACGGTTTCATCTATACCAACCGGGAGACGCTTTCGATCGGGACGGGAGCACTGCTGAGCGATCTCATCGCGTACGAGGTCAACGTCAGTGATCTCCTGGAACGCTTCAAGCAGCATCCGGCGATTGCACCGCTTTTGGAGGGGGCTGAGCTCGTCGAGTACAGTGCGCACCTGATCCCGGAAGGTGGTTGGCGCGCGCTCCCCACGCTGTTCACGGACGGGGCGCTGGTCGTGGGCGACGCGGCTGGCTTCGTCAACCCGCTCAGCCGGGAGGGATCGAACTTCGCGATGATCTCCGGCAAGCTGGCCGCCGAGACTATTCTCGAGGCCCGCCAGACCGGTGACTATTCCGCGCTGGCGCTCAGCCGGTACTGGGAGAAGCTCGAGGCGAGCTTCATCTTGCCGGACCTGGAGTTGATCCGCAATGTCACACCGTTCTTCCATGCTCGACCGTACCTCCTGCAAGACGTTCCGGCGGCGCTCGCCCACGCCGTGCGCCACTACCTGACGGTCGACAGTACTCCGAAGGCACGGAAGTATCGAGAGATCCTCCGTGAACTCGGGAGGGAACTCCGCCCAGCCCGTTTGTTGCGCGATGGCCTGGCAGCGCTCCGCGAGTTACCACGCTGACCGCTGCGCGGTGCATGGTAGGCTTGGGCACGGAGTCGTCGCTCGTCGGCGGGTGTGACGTGCCGTGACCCTGTATCTCGCTCTCGATGTCTTGCTCCTCGTGTTACTCGCGCTCTTCGTCCCCGTCGGCTTCTGGCGTGGGGCGGCGCGGGAACTCGTGGTGACGTTGGGAATTTTGCTCGGCTTCGCGCTGGGCGAGTTCTGGGCGCAGCCGTGGGGCCTGGATCTCGCTGAGCGCACGGGACTGGGCGAGGGGGCAGCGAGCTTTTTGGCTGCGGTCCTGGCGCTCGTCGCCTGCACCTTCCTCATCGGTTACGGAGCGAGCTCGGTGATCTTGACGCCGCAGCCGGGAATGCTCGGGCGTTTGCTCGGTGCTGTCATCGCGCTGGCCAACGGGATGCTCGTGCTCGGGTTCGCGCTGCGGGCGATCCGGCTGTATCTCCTGGGCGGTGCGCCGTCGGGACTGTTCGAGCAGGCGATCGTGGCGCGCCTCTTGAGCGAGAGCATGCCGTGGGTGTTGCTGGCTGGTGCGCTCCTCGGGCTACCGCTCATCGTGCTCGCGGCCGTGCTCGGCGCTCGCGCAGTCGAAGAGGAGGTCGAGCCGGTCCGCCGCGAGCAGGATTTTGCGCTCCAGCACACGCCGACTCGCCCCCTGCCGCCGCGTCTTCCCTTCGTCCGGCACCAGCCGGAGGTGGTGTACAAGACGGAGCCAGCCCGTCCGGCGGAGGAACCGACGCGGCCGCTGCGTGTTGCGCCTGCGGCGCCGGAGAGCGGTGGAAGCAGGCGCGATGACATCGCCGAGCAGGAGACAGCGGTGCTCGCACGACCAGCGGCCGAGACCGCACCCCGCCCGGTGGACAATCGCTGCCCGTATTGCCATGCCGACATCAGCGATGCGAAAGTCTTCTGCCCGCGCTGCGGCCGAGTGCTCTGAATGAGGCTCGTCTCAGTCCGCATCGCTGCTCTTTGGCACGGCGTGTGACCAGCTGGCGAAGCGAGCGAGCAGTGGTACGGGGAAGGCGTTCCCTCCCGATCGCCACCGTGCGCCAACGGTGTGCTCCAGTCATGAGACGAGCGCGGGTAGGGAGAACAGCTCGCCGACTGCCAGCGTAGGCTGGCGAGCCTCGAACGCGTTACAATCCGGCCCGAGAAGAAAGGGGCAGGGTATGGGATTCATCGGAATGCAGCCAGAACCGCTGACGCCCCGTGGGCGAGCGATCGTGCTCACGGCGGTAATCCTGGCGCTCCTCTTCATCGTCGTGTGGGGTGCGGGGATCGTCCTCCTGCTCCACAATCCCGGGCAGGGGACGGTGTGTCTCAGCGGGCGGTGCTGGTAGACGCGTTCACCGCCAGTGCGGGCGTTCGCCACGGCGTTTCTGCATGAGGACGCCGTGGCGATTGCGTCCGTAGTAGTGGCGGACCTCGGCGATCGGCACGTAGCCGAAGCGACGGTAGAGCGCCTGGGCTGGCCCGTTCTTGTCCTCGACCATCAAGGTGTAGAGATCAGCCGCAAGTTCCTGCTCCAGCGCGGCGAGCAGGAGCGCACCGATCCCGCGCCGTCGCCAAGCTGGTGCCACGCAGAGGTTGAGGACACGCGCATGGCGGCCGCGCTGGTCTCCGACCACGCACCCGACGATCTCGTCCGCGATCCGTGCGACCAGCACCCGAACACCAGGCCAGAGCCAGAGAACGACGAGGGCCCACAGGCTGTACGCCTGGCGCAGCTCGAAGCAGGCACGCTGGAGCTGGGCGAGTTGGGGAAGGTCACGGAAGCTCGCTGGTTGGACCCAGAGCTCCTGGCCCGCGATCCGTTCGATAGTCACCAGGCGAACCGTCTGTCCGGCCACCGGTCCTCCCCCCGAGGCCACCATGATACCGTGCCGAGCGGGCACTGGTCCCGGCGTCGGACCTCTTCGCGTGGGGCGCACCCCCTCCTTCCGGGGAAGGTTACCGCGCCTGCCAGCCGGTGATCGAACGCGGGTGGCATCACGCGCGTTCCTTCAGCTGGACCGGCGTTCAGCTTGGCTACTGCCGGGTTGGGCGATCACGATCTCGTAGCAGCCTTTGCCGCGCCGTTTGGCGGCATAGAGCGCTTGATCGGCACTGAGCAGCAGCGCGCCACTGTCGGGCATCGGACGGCCAGTGGCCACTGCTGCTCCGATCGAGAGACCCATGCGTATCTCCTGCTCGCCGCACCGGATCGGGGATGCGAGAGCAGCGAGCAAGCGTTCGGTGACGACCCGAACATCGTGCTCTCCCGTGACACCATCGAGGAGGACCGTGAACTCGTCGCCGGCGAAGCGGGCGACCGAGTCACCGGCGCGCACCTGCCGGCTCAACCGAGCGGCGGCCTCCTGCAGCACGGCGTCCCCCACCGTGTGCCCCCAGGTATCGTTCACGCGCTTGAAGTCGTCCAGATCGAGAAAGAGGACGGCGATGCCTCCACCGTCCCGATCGGCGCGAGCCACGGCATGCTCCAGCCGGTCGAGGAACAGGAGTCGGTTGGGTAAGCCGGTCAAGGGATCGTGGAAAGCGCGGTGACGGAGTTCTTCCGACTCCTGCCAGCGTTCCAGCGCCAGCGCTGCGAGCTGCGTGGCGAGCTCGAGCAGCCGTTCCTCGTTCGGCTGCGGGCCGCGTGGCTCGCTGGCGTACAGAGCAACCGTTCCGAGCACGTTCCCGCTCGTACCGCGGATCGGCGTGGACCAGCAAGCCCGCAAGCCAGCTTCCAGCGCGGCCTCCCGATAGTCGGCCCAACGGGGATCGCTGGCGATATCCTCAACGAAAATCGGTCGATCGAGGTACGCAGCCGTGCCGCAGCTGCCGGCCTGGGGGCCGATCGGGAGACCGTCGATCGCAGCGAGGTACCGTGGAGGCAGGCTGGGTGCCGCGCCGTGATAGAGTCGGTCATCGGACCCGAGCAGGAGGACCGAGCAGCGGAGGTCCGGAGCCTGCTGCTCGACGAGGTGGCAGAGGAGTTCGAGTATCTCGCTCAGGGGAGCCGCTTCCGCGATGAGGCGCAGCAGGGTCGTCTGGGCGAGGAGCAGTTCCTCAGCGCGCTTGCGCTCGGTCACGTCGATCAAGAGTCCGTGCCAGAAGAGTGGCTTGCCCTCGGCATTCCGCACCATGACGGCGCGATTCTCCAGCCAAACCCAGCGACCATCCTTGCGCTGGAACCGGTACGTCGCCTCGAACGGTTCGCCGGTTTCGTCCGTCCGCACGGCTTCGGCGAAGACGCGCGGCTGGTCATCCGGGTGCATGCGGCTGAACCAGAGGCCGGGAGTTGCCAGGAACTCCTCGCGGCTGAACCCCGTTACCTCCTCGATCCGCTGACTGAGGAAAGTCACTGGGTAATGGAGCGAACCATCCGGCAGGACGACCGGCTCGGCTGACGTAACGATCACTGCCGCTGGGATCTGCTCGACCAGTGTCCGGTAACGTTCCTCTGCCTCGCGGAGTGCTCGCTCGGCCTGTTTCCGCTCGGTGACATCGAGCATGACGCCCTGCCAGTAGAGCGGTTTCCCCTGATCGTCGCGGACGAGGCGTGCGGTGCTCTCGATCCAGCGGACTTCACGGTCACGACGGAGGATCCGAAACTCGCTCCGGAATCGACCCGTCGCCCATGCCTCCCGCGTTTCCTGCCGGACGCGTGGATAATCTTCCGGATGGATCGCCTGGACCCAGAGCGTGCGATCCTGCTGGTGTTCCTCTGGCCGGTAGCCGGTGAGCTGCTCCACTTGCGGGCTGACATAGAGAAGCGGCCGAGCCAGTCGGCCGTCCGGGTAATGGATGGGCTGCGCTCCCTCTAGAAAGACGACAGCCGGGAGCTGTTCGACGAGCGTCCGGTAGCGTTCCTCCGCCTCGCGGAGCGCGTGCTCGGCCAATTTGCGGGCCGTGATATCCATGAGCAGCACTTGACGGTAGGCGGGCCTCCCGGCGGCATCGCGAATTACATGCGAAATCGCCCAAAGCCAGATCACTGATCCATCTTTTCGGATGAATCGATATTCGATGTCGATGGGTGCGGCGGTCGCATCGGCGGCGCTCACTGCTGCCCACATCCGCTCGCGATCGTCCGGGTGCACCTGTTCGACGTAGCGTCGTGGCGTCAGCTCCTCTGGTCTGAAACCAGTCAGTTGCTCGATCGCTGGACTCATGTAGAGGTAGGCGTTCTTTTGGTGTAACGCGTCCTTGTCGGGGTACAGCGGTCGAATCAGCACCACCCCGGGCAGTTGCTCGACCAGTGTCCGGTAGCGTTCCTCTGCTTCGCGGAGCGCTCGCTCGGTCTCCTTTTGGGCGGTGACGTCGATGAGCAATCCTTGCCAGGCGAGCGGCTGCCCGGTCGCATCGCGCAGCTGGACTGCACGCTCGCGGACCCAGCGGATCGTGCCGTCCCGGTGAATGATCCGGAATTCGTTCTCGAAAAGCTCGCCGGTCGCATCGGTGCGGAGCGCCTCCGCCTCGTATCGTCCCCAGTCATCCGGGTGGATGAGCCGAGCGAAGAGCGTCGGATCGGCCAGAAACTGACTCGCGGGGTAACCGGTCAGCTCTGCGACTTCGTCGTTGAGATAGCGGAACGGA